>Ga0265298_10000123_pt1 | contig 115146 bp, 119 predicted proteins | sample AusTroGonzalo_MG_3_FD_193486 | JGI IMG/M metagenome (GOLD analysis project Ga0265298, IMG submission 193486) | Bovine rumen microbial communities from tropical cattle in Woodstock, Queensland, Australia - Gonzalo_01 | ecosystem: Host-associated > Mammals > Digestive system > Stomach > Rumen ...
TTTAAGGGAATTACACCTCTTGAAATTGGTGTAAAACTCGCACCAGTAATCTCGCTTGTCCAGACCGGTTCTTTCCGCGAAGCTAAGCAGGTTCTTCAGTCAATGGAAACGGATCCGTTCTTAACAGAAGAACGTATGGCTAAATATATTGCCATGATGGATGCTGCAGATGCTATTGAATATGCGACTGAAGAAGATTTCTTCTATACTGCGTCTACTGAGGTATAAATAAAATATGGAATTAGAAAACGCTTTACAACTTCTTAAAGAACATCACTTCGTAGCCGAAAAACCAACGTTGAACGAATCTGATTTACGATTCGACAGCATGGACCAATTTATCGACTTTACGAAGGCTAAGGGTTATTACCAAAACCAAGTTAAGATTGGTACTATTAATACTGTACTTTCCGAAAAGGACCTTAAGACCGCAGGAGATGACATCGGTGGCCTTATTATTAAGCACTACTGCAAAGACTATGAGACATCGAAAAAAGAGCTCCAGGAAGCATGGAATCTAGGCTGGACAGTAGAAGATCCTGACGGTTACATAGAAGATGACTTTAAAGGTGCAAAGAATATTGACGAATGTGTAGAAGTATTCCGCAAGGCGGCAATTATGCACGCATTCTTGAATAATTTTTAAGGAGAAAATATGAATTTAACAGAAGCAAAAGCAATTTTAAAAGAAAATGATTATGTCGTTGAGGAAAATAAACGCGAAACCTGGCGAGACTATCTCGATATATATGAAGATACTCATCCGAAGGCAACTTTCTTCGCAATTAATGATATGATTAAAGACCTTGCTACGGAATGTGACCCAGATTGGCGTGACCATTACTCAGAACCAGAATATGCTATCGATTTGAGTTTTGACGACATCGTAGCACGCTGGGGCGAGCCAGAAAATCTCGACTAATAGAAAATATTTAATAAAATAAAAACCGGATTATTTTCCGGTTTTTTCTTTTTTCCAGTATTTATCAGCCTTCCGATTTCTGGTTGGCTCATTTTCCATTTCTTTTAGCTTTTGCTCTGCGTAATCGTCGAAATTTATAAATTCACGTCTAATAAGTTCGATGCGATAGCCATTATTTTCCAAGATCTGTGTAGCTTCTTTAAGTTGCATATTATTCACCTATTGGCTTACTCCAACGTTCCAAATTATAATCACGCATAGCTTTAATCCCTGCAAGCTGTGTTCGCTGTTCCTGAGTCAATAGACGTTGGTTTCTACTTCCGCGGAACTTAAGAGTCAAATCACGTTCTTCCTGGATAAACGGACCGTCAACAAGAATATCGGTCATACCGAGAATCTTATCCGTCACTCCTTCCACATAACGCTTTCCGCCCTTAATAAGGTCCTTATCGAAAATATAGCCGGTGAACATCCAGACATTCTTAGTCGGGAACTTTTTCTTAAACTTAGTCAAGAAAGATACAAGCGTATTCTGATTACTGATTTCGAACGGTTCCCCGCCGACAATCGTCAAACCTGAAATATAATCTTTCTTACAAGCTTCAAAAATTTCGTTTTCTGCAATCTCGTCAAATTCCTTACCGTAGTCATAATTCCACGTCTCAGGATTAAAACAACCCTTGCAATGATTCTCACAACCGGAAACAAACAACGTAACCCTGCATCCGGTACCGTCGACAATACTCATAGGATCTATCTTTGAATAATTCATTTCTTTTCCTTATCGTATTTGAGTTTAAGACCTAATAGAATAAATATCAGAATCGTGGCCGAAGTATAATTGACATACTGCGGATATTGCCACATCCCGCTGATATAATTCGTATAAAAAATATATCCGGCACTGCACAAATTCCCGATGATAGAAAGAATAATAAAGAAAATACTAATATCACCGGTCGATTTTGTCTTATATGCCTTGATTACTTGCGGCAATGAACAGATGGCGAATGCACCAGCGCCCATAAATCCACAAATTAACATTAAAGTGTCTAACATTGATTACCTTTAAATTAAAAGATAGAAAAATCATACGGTTTTGTTTTAACCGTATGATTTTATTTCTGTTATTTCATTAAATATTTACTCTATCCTTCAATTCCGCTAATTTACCATCGTTCCAGGACTTGGTAATAGACTTCTTCGGACTTCCAGTCAAGTAACCAGTGATTCGGCGAACACGAATAATCTCGTCTTCATTCTTGTTTCCACAACAAGGACACTCGTTATCGATAATGCCATGGAAGTGGCACTTCATACAGGTGTCGCTGTCGAAAGTACAAGTGAAGTAACCAAGGTCACCTTCGTACATGGCGTCGATTGTAGCCTTGACCGCATCAAGATTCTTAGACAAGTCACCATTCAACTTGTAGTAGAAAATATGACCAGCGTTCGTAATCTTGTGGAACGGAGCTTCCATCTTGATTTTGTTATCAAGAGAAGTTTCCAAGGAATAATCGAGCATGTGACTGTTGGTGTAATAGCCCTTACCAAATACACGCTGCAAATCGACGTCTGCAAGCTTCTTGTTATTCTGATAAAGGTTCTTATCGATATTGGCAAAACGACCAGCAACAGCTTCAGCCGGAGTAGCGAAACAGCTCCAGTTAAGGTGTGTTTCCTTCTGGGTCTTGTCCACGAATTCACGGATAGTCTTGACAATAGAGAATGCGTAGCTATCGATGTCATGGTCGACACCATAGGTCTTTCCAGTCAAGAGCAACATGGTTTCTGCGAGACCGACATAACCGATAGATAACGAAGCCTGTTTAAGGACTTCACCAATCTTATCGGTAACGGCATGCGGCTTATCGTCAGAAGTCAAATAAAGACCCTGTTGCATGGTAAACGGGAAATTCTCGTATGTCTTGTTGGAAATCAAAGCGAAACGATCAAGCAAGCTTTCCTTGGTATCTTCGAGCATATCTGCAAGCTTCTTGAAGAAGATTTGCTTACGTGCTTCAAGATCCTTGGCTTCGATATGAGCTTCGATAGCAAGGCGAGGCAAGTTAATCGTATGGAAAGCAAAGTTTCCACGACCAGTCGTCTGTTCAACACCGTTAACGTTTCCAAGAACACGAGTACGACAACCCATGGCAGAAACAGTCGTATTGATAATGAGCTGACGTGCCTTGATTGTATTTTCTGTATATTCTGTAATATCCCAGTAATCACCAACCTGTTCCGGATTTTCTACCTGATAAACAATGTTGTCGAACTTCTGAGGTTCCAACTTGGCGCCTTCGAGAATCGGGAACGTGAAAGCTGTATTGCTACCACGATACTTCAAAGTAACCTTTCCGTCAACGGCAAGTTCGTCGAGCGTGAATTCCTTTTCATTATACTTCACATACGGCTTATTGAAAGAACTGTCGACCGATACGAAGTTCGGATAGAAACGACGAGCCAAGCACTTGATTGATTCAAGATACAAGTCATAGTTCGGGTCACCAGGATCCTTAGAATATCCCTTCATCAACTTGAAAATCAAAATCGGGAAAATAGCGGTCAAACCGTCACCGAGACCTTCATACTGGGACTTGATAAGGTTCTTACTTACCATACGGCCACAGTTGGAAATATCGAGACCGAAGTTCAACGAACTAAACGGGACCTGGTTTCCAGAGCGAGACTGAAGAGAATTCAAGTTACCGATAAGACCTTCCATGGCCTGATGAGTATCGTCATCGGTAATGGAGATTGCGTTTTCTACGCAAATCTTCGGGAACTTCGCATAGAGCATTTCAACTGGCCAGTTCATGGAAACGTTGTCGACTTCGCCGATGTCAATGTCTTCATGGTCCGGATTATATTCGAGGTAACGGTTGAGTTCATTCTTAAGATTCTTCTTAAAAGAAATATCTACGAACGGTGCCAAATCATAGTCGAGGTTATCGTCTGCGATACCACCATATTGCTGGTTGGACTGGAGCTGAAGAATAACAGCAGTCAGAGCAGCAGCAGTTTGGATAGACTTCGGAGAACGAAGATAACCCGTACCAGAATCGAAACCGGTACGTAACAATTTTCCTACAGGGGCAAAAAGACAGTTAAATGTCAAATTGTACTGGTTGAGGTCATGAATATGCAAATGACCGTCTTTATGTTCCTGGGCATACTTACGATTAATGTTATTCAAGAGGTTATACATCTTGTTAGTTTCAGACGCAATCTTTCCGTAAGTACCTGCTGGGGTAGCGCCGGATTCATTGGCGTTGTCACGCAAAATGTTGGAACTCTTAATATCAGATTCAGTAATTTCCTTGATTGTTTTAATAATCTCGGATTTAGTTTCACGCGCACGAGTACGATCATCTCTAAATAAAATAAATGCCTTGGCAACTGTTCCGAATCCGTTATCCATCAATGTCTTTTCGATTACATTCTGGATTTCTTCAACTTTAGCTGACTTGGCATTATTTTCAGAAATCTTTTCGATCACGCTATCAACAAGCTGGTCCATTTGTTCTTCTGTTACTTCTGCATTCACTTCTTTGAATGCCTTTTCGATTGCTGTATAGACCTTTGAAATATTGAATACGTGTCGACGATTATCTCGCTTAATTACGTTTTTAATCATTCTTTTCCTCTTTATAAACGCTTAATAAACACTTTATTCACATCACGCAATTTTAGGTTTTAATCTGTTGGTGTTTTATTTATAGCTTAACACAAATATAGTAAGTAAGACAAAATTTACGTTTTAGTGCTATTTTTTATTCTGGCTTTTTATCGTAAATCATACTATATACAGTGGCAGATTTATAGATCCTATCCAGTATGCTGGCGAATCCGTTATTTCTCGTCGGAGTCAACCCGACGTTCAGTCCAATAGTTTTGAAGAAGTCACGGTCAACCGAGAGAATCTCTTTCGGAGAGGCATCGTTGTAAATCTTCAAAGCCAAAACACCGAGACCGAGGCTAATCAATGGCTGTGAGCCTGAGACCTCGACCCCCAGTTCAAAATGCATATTGTGACCGTCGCACCTGGGTACGAGGTACATCGTCGTCGAACAACCTTCGACAATATAATCTTCCTTCTTATACTCGCTGCTCATCGGCATGTGCGACTTGGCGAGCGAGATAAGATACTTCCACTTATCGTCCAGGTCATTGAATGACGCAAAAGTTTCTTTCATTTCTGCTAATCTGTCTTCTATCATATTTCCAACTTTGTTGTGATAACTGGGAACTCCTGTTCGATGTAGTAATTCGAACGTTCGTCAAAATGTTGCATGCAGTAATTCTTGGCGATACGACCAGTACGCTTCTTGTAGCTGAGGTCGTCGACAATATCATAGATGATAACTTTGTTCTTGGAGTTATGCTTACGAAGTCCACGACCGATAGACTGAAGAACCTTGATTCTCGACTTGGAATTCGAGAACAACATAATCGCATGCAACTTAGGAATATTGACACCAGTCGACATGGTTTGATAAGTAGCAAGCAAAATAGTTCCGTCCTCGTCTTCAATTCCGGTACGAATCTCTTCACGAACCTTGGCCTTGACATCGCCAGTAATGATACTTACCTTCTTGTCAGGATAATTCTCATGCAAATAAGTTTCAACGTCCCTGAGATGGTTCCTGTGGTTGACAAGGATAAGCATGTTGTTCATCGGCGAAGTATGGTCGATAATAAAATTCAAAACCTTATTCCTGTTCGGATATTCCTCGACCATCTTGACTTCTTCAGGATAAGTTCTTTCCTTGTTCTCGGCAATGAAAGCCTCAGGATATTTGAGGAAGATTGCCGCGATATTCAACTTAGTCAAGTAACCACGAGCAATGAGCTCACAGGACTTCAATTCAAAAAGAACATTTCCAATAACGCTGTTAATCTGGAGCTGTTCGGAAATTTCGGTAGGCAAAGTACCAGACGTACCAATCTTGTATTCCGCGTTATGCATCAACTTCAGAAGTCGGGTAACGACAGAACACTTGGCCTGGTGACATTCGTCGACCACGCATGCGTCATATACTTCAAAAAATTCCTGGTCTTCCTTCTCAAGACTCTGCCAGGTAGAAATCAAAATCTCTTTCTTAAATGTCGGCTTCTTTCCGGAATAAAGCATTTCAACATGGTCTTCCAAATCGTCCCAGCCATAATCCTGGAAGTCAGAATACATCTGTTCGACAAGAGAAACAGACGGAACGATAAGTATAGCCCTATGTACGTCCTTATTATCCAATAGATAGCGCAGGAACGTGTAAATCATCAAAGACTTGCCAGAACCAGTGCAGGATAACAAAACGCCTCTACGGTTGGTTAATGCGGCATGAACGGCGTTAACCTGATAGTCACGAGCCTGGAATCCTGCCGTAATATAGGAATTCATCTGCTTTTCCAAATCTTCCTTATCAATTTTATCAGTCAGTCCGTCCTTGAATCCCTGTAAAGAATACTGGATATTATGCTGGTCACACCAGATAAGAAGGTTATTCAGAAGGCCGATAGGCAAAATCTGGGACATCGGATTATAACAACGAACCTTACCATCCCAGACATGCATCTTAAAACGCGGATTAAACCTATAACCCGGCGCATAAGCTGAAAAAACGTTGTAAATTCTATGGCTTAAACCATCTTCGCATACCAAATGTACGCACGAGGAGTTCACTTTCTCAATAATCAAATCACTCATAATATAATTCCTCTGGTACCTCGTCAAGATGGGCCAATACGAATCGCTTGTAGTATTCCGCCCAAGGCGTCTTCATGTATTCACGAGCCAGTTTCAAATCGGTCTGATTTAACTTCTGGTTATGTGAAGCATCGACTTCCTTGACAGGTGTCATCTTGTATGCACAACGCATGGCATTGAAGTTATCATCCAAGATTCCGTCATAATATGTATAATAATCCTCAAGTGGAAATTTGTATAAACAGTGTGGAGGCCAGAGCCTTACACCCGCAACCCAACGGACTATATTTTGGGTCGGTTCCATCCATGTCCCTAAGACATAATAAGGGTCCGCGATATGTTCGGTCATCATGTGTTCGACAATATACGGATCGCAAAGGTCGTCGTCGTCCAACGTAATAATCGGAATATCCGGATATTTCTCCATCGTAGGATCCAGTTTCTTCAAAGGTCTAGTGTCCTTGTCCGTCCAAAGAACTTCGAAGTTCGGATAATCCCTTAGCATATTCTGAATACCTTCCGGCAGAATAAACTTGTCTCCGAATTCTTCTCGACTAAGAACCATTATAACCTTATAGTTAAATCGCGTGTCCTGCTTAATCAATGACGAAATCACATGCAATGTGGTAGAATCATAGATTCGACCACGGAACGTCGTGAAAGACACGATTACGTCAAAATATTCAGATGACCAGAGACGCTTATTTCGCATAATCCAGTCGATAAATACCTTTTTGTCGAGAATGTCATTAACCGTAAGAAGATATGCACCGCAGCTCTTCATAAGCCAGTTATCACAATCAAGGATATTGCTATACAAATCGTCGGTATCATTTACATAGGCCTGAACATTTTCTTCACGTATCTTCTGCATATTCAGGTATATCATCTTATGATGTTCGTCGATTACAGCTCGAGCGCTCTTGTCGATAAATTTTTCCAAATCGCACTTGACAAGACTCTTGTTATCGATAATAATCATGTCATCGGTCTTACAATATTTCATAAGTTCTTCGACTGCATGATTATAAATCTGAAGACCTGTCATACTGGAACTGTCGAAATACTTATAATGCCTGTTACGCAAGAAAGTCACGTCATCTACATGATTGATAATCGGTCTGTCCTGGCCAGCATCAAAAACCACGATTTCATAATCGAACTTACACTGTTTCCTGATACTGGCTATCAGGTAATAAACGTGGTGCGGCAAATTATAATTGATTATCCCTAATGTAATCATAATCAAAACTTTTGAATTTATAGTTAAACTTGTCAAACAGATAATTAAAGACCAACGACTTATGAGTATATGCAGCCTGGAAGAACACGCTATTATACTTGTCGAAATCCTGAGGAAGGCAGATACCGTATTTCTTGTAATCAATTAACTCATACTTGAAATCCTTTATTGTCTCGATAAACTGCAGTGTCGTCTCAAACGTAATTCCGAATTCCTTCATCATCTTGATATTGAAAATGTTAATATATCCGGAATTCTCACCATTATAAAGCGTACCTGCCCAGATGTTCTTCGCGTCGAAACTTATAGGCTTGTTGAGAATAATCTTGTCGCCGATGACATAAAGAATATCGGCTTTCGTAGTCTCTATCAGATGTTTCAATGTCTGGTCGAAACGTTCCGCACCATACAGACGGTTCGGATTATAAGCTGGTTTCTTTTCAAATATCTGGTTCTTATTATTGTAATCGATTGTCACCGGAACAGTCTTCTTAATCTGCGGAAGCTGATTGAAGATGTGTTTTTCATAGAACTTCATATCGATGTTGTCAACGATACGAATCTTGGAAAACAGGTGGGAAGTCAAATTACAGATATTATTGACGTTCTCTATCGTGATATAGTGATTGAACGAATTAACGAACGCGATTTCCATATTGGTAGAACAAAGGTCGAAATTGAAATCGGCCAATGAATAATATGGAAATACTTTCTCCCATTTCGTCTTACTATATGCATGGTCCTTGAGATACTTAACTACGTCATTATCAAAAGACATATAGTTATACGTCTTTTCGTCGATATTCTCATAGTAATAATTCTTGTTCACGTTATTGACTATAAAGAGAATAGAAAAATAATTCGATAACGAATTATACTTGGATATATCCGCATCCAGCCATGTAGATTTTACAAGATATGCCGGAATGTAATAGTCTTCACGTAGCGGGTTTGTCAGCATTTCGCCATGGATTTCCTGGATAGTGCCTTCAGTCTGTAAATAATTGAAAATCGACTTATTGTAATTGTATCTCTGAATAAGCTTACTATATGAAAGGCTGTAAACCATCTTATCGCTTGTATAAGAGGGTTTCATGGTCACATAGTTGCTATATGGATTTAGAACATAAATGTTATTATGGAGGTTTTCCTTCAATAAGGTATAAAGGTCATTCTCTTTATTAATGTCTGTATACTTGAAAAATACCAGAATATCACTGAACAGTTTTAATACATTCTGTAAAGTCGGATCTTTATACTGCTCTTCTGTAACGGTTTTATCGGCATAAATGTATATACGGTTAAACTTGATTTCAAGATTAGTTATGACCCAACACAGGTTCTTAATTCCGTAGCTCAATTCTTGGGAATTTACAGACAAAAATCCGATATTATTTTTATCGGATTCAAGCTTCTTCAAAGTTCTGGTTTTTATATTTGTTAACTTTGGAATATTTCTATACAACTGTTCAAATTTTTCACTAAACATATAAACCTTTCACTAGTAAATATAGTAAAAAAATATTTACTATCTATATATTCTTCTACCGAAAATTCCAGCAATTACTCCATTATTCGATACGTATGGTATCTGGAACGAAACACACTGGGCATTCGGGTCGACCGATACCTTCGTATTAGCACGGTCTATCTTTACTGGAACCCAAACCTCTATCGTATCATAGACATAAGGCATGATATTATCGATATTCGAGCTATTCTCGAACAAGAGGTTAAACAGAGGAGTTCCAAATGTTGGGTTAAACAGTCTTTCTTGTGGTTCTGTTGTCAAAACCATCTCAATAGACTGGTTTAGCGAATCCATGCCCCAGATTTCATTATCATGAAACATGGCGTCCCAATCATAATACTCGTTAGTTAACGAAAAGTTGTCATTTGACAAATAATCTGAATTTGCGCTTAATGCTAACATACCTTATTTATAAATAATGTATGGTTATAACACACAAGACTAATACTAAGCTCGAAGACGCATACTACAACATCAAATGGCGTTTAGATAGTGCCGGAATTAAATATGAAACTGAAAATAACATAATTCCGCAGTGGGATCCTAATGCAAAAGACGAATTCGGAAACCAGCTTCCTAAGCCGGACCCATTTACCGTAGGTACCGGTACGGCTTGGATTAAGATTTACTTCGAAGACAGAAAACAAGTCTTTGTTTATTTCTGCTGTCATCTTGTCGAATGCCGCACCTGTACCTATGACAGGTTTATTACCGTGTATAACTATACTGATGACGTCAAAGACACTAACCTTCAGGGTATGGTTCCGGCGTTGACACTTAAGTATTATGGCGATAAAGCCGAAAATGACAGTGACCGTACAATTTATTTCGACATGATTAATTGTACCGAAGATGGTCCATTGTGTTTCAGAAAACCGCGTTCTCTTGCCGATACAAAAGTCAACAAGTGTCAGACTTGTAACGGTAGTGGTAAAATTAGTCAGCAAGTAACTATTCCTTCAAGACCTGGCCAAGGCGGCAGTGGTCATATTACAATCGAAAATGAATGTCCGGATTGTCATGGAACTGGTTATGAAGATTCAGAAACTGAAATTTGTACCGCATGTGATGGTAAGGGTACAATAGAAAGTACCGTAACTGTACCTTCTGGTAATCCATATAAAAAATCAGTACAAATCAAGGTTACTTCTACTTGTACGAACTGTAACGGTTCTGGTAGAATAAGTAAAACTACTTCTGATGACTATTGTATCATATCTAATCTTGACCTCTATAATTTCTATGTAAAGAAATCACAGACTGAACGTGATGTCGTTGATAATCGTATCAATGACGGTATGCGTATTCGTGAAGACGGTGCCAATGCAGAATATGATTATTCTGATAAGAATGAAGGTGGTTTACGTAAGTTTGCAAAGCGTCTCTTTTCAAACGCTAATACCTATGACCCTGAAGATGTACCAGTAGATGACCTCACAAAGATAACAACGTTCAATACTGAAATTTATATTGACCCAGATACTGGCAAACCGTTATCTACTATTGAAGAACTTTATGAATTGATTGCAAAAACAAGTCTTAATAATGAATATGCGGAAGATTCTGAAAAAGTTGACTTAAGCAAATACATCTTCCCTATTCCAGTATTTAAACAGCACTTAATACCTGGCGATGATGATACTATTATAACTGACTATAAAATAGAAAAATTAACTTTCTATCAAACAAACTATGTAGACCAACAAGGAAACCTTATTCCATTGACGGTTTTCTTTAATACCAGTAATACCAGTTCCTTTACTGATTTGGTCAATACTCAAGACTATCTTGCCGTTACTGACTTATTCACTACACGAGCAGGATTTGCGCAGAGCAATATTTTTCCTACACGTTATGAAGGTAGAACCTATGCATCTGATGGTGTTAAAAACTTTATCAAGCACTGTGGCGAAGTAGAAATTTATGCTGATCCAAATAAATTTTCCAATAAAGTTATTAAACCATATATTAAAACGTTCACGAATATATCGCAGACAGACCTAGTTTGGAATTTTATCTGTTTTAAAGATAAAAATCTTCCGATTATTCCTGTAGAACATAATACGCTCTATATCAACCAGTCTAATACACCACATACCATTGACCTGTATAAGGAAAATGTTACACATTTTGATAATATTCTTTCTCAGAAAACAGCGTCATATGCCGAACCATTGGATAAACCAATGGTAACTCCGGATTCATATCCATATATTGAACCGGATTCTAAAAACGTATATACTATTGATTATTTTAAAGGCTCGTGTTCTATTACGTCTTTTGAAAGTCTATCGGGTGAATCTCCTGACAGTTTGTATTTTACTGGTATATCGAACAATAATACATTAAATTTTGATCATGAAGGCATAGATCCTACGTATGATTATGAAGACTGGCCAGATTATCTTGATGGCATTACATTTAAAAATTACACGTTAAATCTATTATTTACATTTACGGCACGAATTAAATTTAATAAAGTCGATAAGCATATCGAACCAGGGTCATACGCTGATACAGTATTATCAATCAAAGTTGGTCTTCTTGATACTGCAGCAGAGTATAATGAAAAACCATTAATTATCTGTAACCGAACTATAGATGTTGATATGCCTACTGAAGGTCATATTGACCCAGATGACCCAACAAAGCTCTATTATGATTGGCCGGATTATGTAAACGAAACTATACAGGCTTATGCAACTCCAACTTTAATTAATGAAGCCTACCAACATTATGATGGCAGTGGTGAGTTTGTGTGTCCGTTAAAACACTGTCGCCTTGTGGTATTCTGTGAGCCATTTAAACCAGACTCGGCAATAGCAACTCCAAGTCCATACAGTTTAAATCCTGGTGATTTTAGTCTTGAACTTGATTTTACATTGGCAACAAATATTTATCCGATCCCCGTAGAAAGCACTCCAGGTTATCCTCTTAAAGAAGGTGCTACTAATGTCGTATCTATTCCAAAAATAAAATATAACTATAATAATTATCCTGAAGGTATATTTAGCTATTACCACAAGAATTTCGGTACATATATTGAAAATTACATTTTTAACAAGTATCATGCAGTCAGTGGTAATAGTGCTATTCCTGAAGGTGCTGGATTTTTAGATACAGTATATAATGAAACAGATAAACGTATGGAGTTTGTGCCTGATACTATCGAATCCCAGAAAAAATATAAAGGATTCATGAATATTATCCATGACAATAAATTACGCTCAATTTACGTAAAGCAAGATACTCGCAACGATTATATTGTTTGTCCCGCATGTAATGGTAACGAAAAAATTAACTGTCCGACCTGCGGTAATAAGCGTAAGCTCAGTCTCTATGATTATAGTGGCGATACCTGTCCTATCTGTAATGGAAATACTGAAAAACCATGTTCATTCTGTCACAATACTGGTAAAGTTGATTACCTGAAACGTTACAGATGTCCGTCGCTTGATTCTACTGGTATTGATCATGTAAACCATGACGATAAGGATGAAAACGGCCGTTGTCGTATTTGTGCCGGTACCAAGTCTATTGTCCGCTATTATTACTTAAAGACTTTCGACTTCGCCGACATTACCAATTATGTTAATAAATTACCAGAAAATATTCCAGATTTGAACAAGATTGAAGACCTCAATATTGTAAAGCGTGTATTAGAAAAATATGTTCAAGAAAAAGGTTCTAATCTTGCAGAATCTTATCTCAATTATATTGTCAGAAAGCACTACGGTATCGTATTAGGTCAAGGTACTTATGAATGGGATGAAGGATATTCCTTGTATAATGCTGCCGTATCGAATCTCGTGTTTTACATTTTGAACGGTAAATTTGTTAAGTATAAATTCTGGAATGGTAATACTCATATTGATGTTGAATATGGTTATAACTATATCTATTCTACAAAGACCTATACTAAGAAAGAATGGAACACTGTTCAACATGACAGCGACTTATCTCGTAATACAAAGGTTCTATATCGAATTATTGAAGATGCAACTGACGTTGACCAGCTGATAGGTTTCTATACGATTCTTATTCCTGACATCAATACTAATTATTATATTGATGGTGAAGCATTCAAAGGTTGTGCTATTCAGCGAATCTACTTCGACAAGGAATGGGTTTATAATAACCTCTTGAAAGATATGAAATTCAACCAGTTCAATATCTTTACGGAAAAAGAAGAACCGATTGTAGGTGCAGAACAGAAACTTCCAGAAGAAATTACTGTCATGCCAGATTATCATCATGAATACTTATGGTATGCTCATATCCATGATGAAGACAAAGCCATTTCAGACTTGCCATGTCCTGACTGCGAAGGCGTTGGTCGTTTTGTCTGTTCAGTCTGTGGAGGTTCTGGTATATACGACCATACCTACTGTAACGCATGTCAAGGTACAGGAAAAATAACCTGTACTACTTGTAATGGTTCTGGTGATAATCCAGATACGGATGTTAAGCCTATAACGCTTTACTATGCCAAGAAACTTTATGTCTATACTTCACACACATATATAAATACAGATAATATCAGTTTTGAGGTCAATGACCAGAAAAACCCGATTTATGATGGTGAAGAAATTGAAGAGATAGATTTCGAGGAATAATCGAATGTCACAACAACCAGCAATATTACCAGGTAGCGTCGGTATTAAAGGTTCTAATACCGGCGGTACTGCCGCATATATGGCCGCGCAAAAGATGATGGAAGAAAATGACCGCAGGCTGGCCGAACGTAATCGTAAGATTCAGGAAATAAACAGCTTCAATGAAGTTTTCGGCTATGTCAGTTCTTCCACGCAAAATTACGGATTCGGTCAAAGCTTTGCACACGAGACTTCCAAAGAAGGTATCGGTAATTCTTGTATTCACCTTTTAACTTTCGATAACACTGACTTCAGCGAACAGCTACGTGCTTCCAAGTTTTTAGGAAATGAAATTTCCGAATCTAACGTGACTACGATAAAATCTAACATGATTAGACTTGTTGCATTGCTTGAAGAACTTCCAGAATTATCTTTCTCTTTCGATTTTACCGAAGGTCCGGGTAATACCAGTCAGGACATGATTGCAAAGTTCTTCGACCAAGATATTTTCGGTGTTGCAGCAGCCGTAGGTACCAACGACAGTTCTTTCAAGAATATCATAAATACCGGAATGCTCACCAATGAATTATGGAACGGCGTAAAGAACAGCGATATAAAATTGAAATTCAAGATTTATACAGCCGATAAACTTGGCCAGACCGATCCAGAAGTCTGGATTAAAGCCTTGTCGTTCTTCGCCACCCCATATACTGGAAACCAGGGTAGTATAAGAAACTATACCCGCAATATCATCAGTGGCGTTGTCAATACAGCCGGTATCGGTAAAGCACTGTTTACCAGTAGTGAAATAATGAAAGACCAAAACCGTAAGAGAGCGAACTCACAAAAACCAAAAGTATCTCAGAAATCAGACTTAGCCCAAGTGCTTGACAGAGCATACGAAGTTGGTCAAAACCTAAGAGACGCTTTGGAACCGGTAAAAGGTCTCGCTAATGATGTCAGTGATATTTTATCATCTCGTTATGGTATCGGTCGTATACTTGGTGATTTCAATATAAACAACTGTCTCGGTGAAAAACTCTGGGGACTGTATCTGTATAATAATTTCCTGTTCAAACGCCCGTTGACCGTATATGTAAAAGACTGGTCAGTAAAGCCATCACAGGAAACAAACCTTATTACTTTTACAAATGGAAGTAATGAAACTGAATATATCAGACGCCCGGTTTATTATCAATTTGAATTGACATGCTCATTAGACCAGACATATTCAATAGACCAGTGGAGCCAAATCCTATCGGATGATATTAAACTTCCTGCTCCGAGTTATTAAAAAAATCTGCCGTTAAGGCAGATTCTTTTATTTTATAGGTTTTTGTTTAAATAATGCTTCTTTTGCAGATTTATCATTTGTCATTTCTATTGATTTCTTTGTTATTTCATCAAGCGTACCCGGAGTTCCGTTTAAAATACCGGTCAAATCGGTTGTACCAATCTTACCAGCAGTCTGTAGGTTAATCGTAAAATCTATAAAGAGCGGACAAACTTTTCCGTTTTCAATAGTAGTCTGTACACACGGTTTACATGACCAACCACTAATTACCCAATATCCATAGCCATTAGCATTATATAAATCACCGTACTTAAGCATAAATCTCGGGCATGCTGTTTCTGTATTTTGGCAGAATGATTCCAACAATGCAACAAGTGTAGCAGCAGAATGAATAAGCTTTTTCTTAGTATCTGTACCCTTTGCATTTTTGTTAAAATTCAATACAAGACTGGCCTTATCAGATTTTTTGTCATTTTCTTCGAGTTCTTTATCGAAATCCGTTAAATCTTGTTTTGTAAAATGAAGATTTCTGTCATTAGTAAATGTTTTAAAGTCATCAATCATTCCACCGAAAATCTTACCGAATTCAGTACCAGTTACCATACTCTTTTCTATTGCATCCATAACAAAATCGATATTGTCACCGAAACCATAATGTCTAGGAGCAGAACAGTAAAATAACATTTTAAAGATTTCGTAATAATTAGAAGTATTATACTGATAAATCGGATATGACCTAAATGCAATAGACGTAGAAAGTTTCTTACCTTCCTTCGGATATTGCTGAGTCCACGCGTCAGTCAACAAAATAGGTCTATAACGCGGGTTAGCAGAAGCGAACATCTTGAACACGTCATTCTTGAAAAGATCATTCACCTTATTTGCCAAAACACTATGAGGACCGTTAGTCCAGGTAGTAGAATAGGCAATTTGCGGAGGCGCTGTAGCAATTCCGGAAATATGCATCAATGAATTGAAATGCGACGCCATGTTAGGGTCGTTCAAAACGTCAGTGGTTATATTCGTGCATTCCTGTAATTCGAAATACTTAGAAAAAATCGCTGGCGATTCTTGGCCGAGTTGGTTAACGGCTAATCCTGTTGAATCATATACGTTAAATGACATATTTTATTGGCCTGGAATTGGTGCTGGTACCTGTGCATTCATATAGCTATTAGCATAGTTATCGTTCATTGTAGTAATGAGTCTATCGAATCCCTCGCTAATTGCCGATACGAATTCCTTGTTGTTACTTGTCTGCGCATTTGTAATCATGCTGGTCTGCTGGATAAGCGTAGAATTGATATTGTCGTTCGGAACAACAATAACACTGTCTTCGTTGTATGACGTCATATTGTTTCCGAAGTTTGCATCCCTATCAATCGGCGTCATATTCAGATTCTTTAACAGTTTATCCTGGTTTTCGACAAGACGAGACATCTGGTTCATCGGAGCTGTGATAGTCTTCGTCATTTGTGCCAATACGTCATCGTTATCGTCCTTCTTGTTATTGGTAACATTCGTTACACTAGAAGACGAAACAGAACTACTATTGTCATCGCCGAAACCGAGTTTTCTACCTAACCAGGAATTTGCAAGAGTACTCTTGATACCACCAAAGAATCCAGTAAACTTATCCTTGATGCTGGTAAATATTCCAGTAATCTTATCCTTTACACTCGTAAAGATTCCAGCAATCTTGTCTTTTATTCCGGTAACGACTCCTACAACCTTATTCTTTATGCTGGTTACAATACCAACAACCTTATCCTTTATTCCTGTTATAGTGGAACTTAGGAATTCTTTGGCATTGTAGAACCAATCAGATACTGTATCAGCAATTCCGCTAAAGAATCCAACAACCTTTTCTTTACAGAAATCAAAGATTCCAACAACCTGGTCGACAAATTTGGAAACCTTTTCCTTAACCCAGTCGGCTACGAAACTTATAATACCCTTGAACTGATCCCACCATTCGCCGAGATATTTCCAAGCTTCAAACAATCCCTTAGCAATTAATTCACCAAGTCCATCAATACACCACCAGATTCCTTGACCGATTAATTTAATGCCTTCCCACCATAGCTTAAAGAATCCAACAATTCCATCCCAGATTAATCCAGGAATTTTACCTATTATTTCTGATATATGGTCCTTAATACCTAACCATACACCGTATAGAAATGCTACTGCCAAAATTACGTATGGTAAGAACTTAGCAATAAACATCGCAACCATTGCAGCTGGATTCAATATAGACACAAGTATTTTCTTAAGACCTACCAATAGTTTCGGCAAAATCTTTACAAGCGTCTTAAATAAGTCTCCTCCTGCCTTCGCAGCTACGGCAACTTTTCCACCTTTCTGGTATGCCCTTGTGTAAGACTGTGCGAGTTTTTCGGTACGCATCGCCAGACGTTCTTTTTTACTCGAAGCTTCCATAGCCTTCGTGGTAGCTTTTGCCATGGATGTAGCCATTTGAGTAGTAGTTTCAGGTGCAAGCTTTACTTTTCCATCGGCGATTCCTTCAACCTTGTTATTTTTCTTAATAGCTTCGGCCATTTCCTTTTGCTGGCCACTAGCAGATATTTGTTTTTCCTTACTCTTACCTACCGGACTATTTTTCAAGATAGAAAGGATCTCTCTAAGAATACCAGTCTGAGTAATTACAGAAGCCTTAATAGCATCTACGGGGCTTGCTATTTCGCTAACATTACCGTCTTTACCGGTATTAGCCAACTGCTTCTTAAACTCATCGAGCGCTTTTGCAACATTATTATAGCTACCAAGCTGATTGTCAATAGACTTGGCAATAGCGTTCATCTGACCGGCTTTCATTCTTTCGCGATTGGAATCCATTGCATTCATACTTCTATATTTATAAAAAAGAAATCAGCCTAAACAGACTGATTTCTTTCCCATTACTCAATTAAGGAACAAATGAAACTATTAGTAACCAAAAATACCAACAATGAACGGAGGTGTCTTGGATGGGAATTCACTAAGTTCAAGGCAGGTCAGATTGTAAGACTGACTCTTCTGGTAAATCTCGAAATTAACCTTTTCCTTATTCTTCCAATGTTCATTCAAGGTCGGGTACTTTTCGAGAAGCTTAGTGTTCTCTTCTGTAAATTCAACAATATTTTCACGGATAAGCGGACGTCCCTGTTCGTCGGTAATAACAGTATTCTGTTCATCACGGTCTGCATACTTCTGAACGAGTGCCTTCTGTTCCTTGTCGAATTCTGGATAATCCGGTTCACGACGTTCGTCATAAAGTTCGTTCATCAGCCTTGCATACGGTTCAGCCAAAGATTCACAGGTGCGATAAATAAACCAAGAATACTTTGCAGCTTCACCCGGTTCATTTACTTTCTTTGATAGATATTCAAAAATCTGCTTTAGCTGAATGTTATTCAATTTCACTTCACGTGCAGTCATATAACTCCTAATTATTTTTAATTAATCCTTTGTTGTACAAATATATTAAAAAACTGTAAAGATGCTTACACACAGATGGTGTTTTTTCCGGATTTCTTACCTTATTTGGAATACGGTTATAACCCTGAATCTGACCGAAGAAAGTCTTTGACTGAACGTCAGGATAAGCAGTGTTATAACGGAATGCCTTACATTCGCAGAACACTTCACCAATATTCTTTACCGAGAAAGGCTGTTCGATGTCGTCCCTATGGAATTTAACAGTAACCTTATACTTTCCGAATTCCTCAAATTCAGACTGGACAACTCCTGTACAAACCATGTCTTCCGTATCTTTACCGTCTACATGATAAGTAATAACGCTAAGATCTTTATCAGAATAAGGGAAAACCTTTCTGAAGTTATTAAGCAAATCCTGAATAGTCATCATCTGAGCTTCATTAAGCTCTGAAATGTAATTCTTAAAATTAATCTTCATTCTGCTCCTTAGGGTTGTCATTATCCTTACGTATACTTACCAAGAAATCACGAACGGCCTCAATGTCCGGATATTTAATAATCAACGGGTGTTCGGGGTCACGTTTCAAGTCATTCCAAATATCGGTAATACCATTATACCACATCAAGAACCACCAATAGTTCATGGTTCCGTATGCTCTTAAAGAAATTAAATCCGGTCTGCAAGCTTCTTCGTCACGGACCACAAGAAAGTTATCTTTTCCAAATTCATAACCGTCGGCGTCAAAAGAACCAAGGTCATACTGAAGTATACCGTCGACAATAACTTTCTGTAAATATTCTGTTCTTGTAGCTATCGTTGCCATGCATTATTTATAAAAGAAACCTGTCAGGTGACAGGCTTCTGAGACTTGATATACTCGATAAGACAGTATTTAACAACTGGCCGTAGACTTCGATAATAATGGTCGACTTCGGTATACGGAATCAACTTATAGTTATCTACTTCCGGAACATCCATACCGTCAACGTTAAAATATGTGCAGCATTTCAACTTACTCAAATCAACTTCTGTACGAGCAACATATACATGCAAGTCCTTATACTTCGTGTATTCGAACATTCCGCAATCATATAAATCCTCCTTCTTCAATCGAATTCCGGATTCTTCATAAAGTTCACGTAATGCAGTCTCGTAATGTTCCTCATATCGTTCAACATGGCCCTTAGGAATATCCCAATGGCCATAGACATAAGGATGATGAGATGGATGACATGCCAGGAGCATGTGAGTCTTCTCGTCAATTATAATTACACCACAACTTATAGCTTTCATATTAGTAAATATAGCAAAATTTTAAAAAATTTAAACACTTTTTATCTTTTTATCCAAATTTTATTTAGACTTTTCTATATTATAAATATAATGATGTTAAATAGCAAAGTTTTTAATATAAATAGCCCTATGATTCCTTTTACTAAGAAGGAATTGAGCTCTGTGATTTGTAAAAACATTACCGTAGGCTATGTGTCTACGGATTACTACAACCTTATCGAAACCCTCAAGCGTATCGCTACCGCAAAACAGATTCCGGTTACGTTGAATGTCAATACAATTTATAACTCGACCAACAACCCAGTAAACAAGCAAGATGTGCTTATCAAGGTCGAAGGAACACAGACATTCCAGGAATATATCAACAACGCAATCAGTAATGACGAAAATTCCGAATATATTAACTTCCTTACCTATTCTGTAAATTTCAAGGATTCGGTAAAAGAAATCAAATATGCGATGTATAAGAAATTCCTCTGGAACTATCACAACATCGATACCTGGTTCTCTTCTCACAACATTGGTCTTACCACTGACCGCAAGAACCAGTTAATACAGGATTTCGATTTCTTCAAGAAAACCGTCATCGAAACAAACGACTTCGGTTCTTTCGTTGACAGTTGCAAAGCCGAAGATATTAAGCTCGCAACCAATTACCTTATCAACAAGGGAATCGAACTTTTGAAGAAACACAAGATAGAGCTTAATACGCACATTAACAACATGAACAAGAACGAAGAACAAATTATTCTAAACAATCCGATTATATTGCGAATCTATATGCTCGGAAGCTGTGCGGCTCAGTGTAGACGTGACTGGCCAAAGCTCAAGTTCTCTGTTCTCGACAAACGTTCACTTGACTCTATCGCATTATGGGAAGACTAACGTATGGCATTAACATTTAATTCTTCAATCGGTGTTTTTTCAAACTGGCATACCTTTGATAACAGCTGGCTTTTCGAATATACTACGCTTACCAAGAGTGGTAGGGATGCTACGCAATATCCAGATGAAGAAGTCGAAACGGATAGATCCAAATATCCGGCCGGAACTATTTTCTTCGATAGTGACATTTCGAACTTTGTCATGTCTTCTTCTGTCAAGAACGTCTATATCGACAAGGTTCCGATTAAATTAAAGTCTTCGAATGTTCAATATACAAGTATTACGAATGAACTTGATGATGAAGGTAAACCTACTGGTCGTGTAAAACACCGTTGTATCTTCATATTCGATTCCAAGACTCCGATTGACCCGGGTAATCTCAGCATTACGCTCGACGAACCAGTTAGTGCTTCTACTGCTGACAATATCCTTTACGAAGTAAGTCGAAAGAAAAATAAGATTACTTCCGAAAATTGCATTAGTGATATTACTCTTACAAAGAATGCTGACCTTTATACGTTGACATTCAATATCAGTGTCGATAACGAGTCTTCGATTAATGACAAGAAGTTAACCGACCACCAGATTTATGTTACTGTCTGGAATATCGCAGGTAACAAACTCACTGTCAATACTGACGGTACCTGGAAAACTATCCTCACCGAAAATGACATCAGTGACGCCGTTCCGTTAATTATCACATTTACAGATCCGGTTCCGGAAAACCGAATCGTCTATCCGCCTAACGAAGGTTCTATCAGGGTTATCGTTCAAAACCCGAACGCGGAATTGTTTGACATTGTTCCGACAGTTCGTCTCGAAGATGACAGTATCGGTATTATCGACGGAGACCCGACAGCAAATTATGACCCAAGTACAGGTACATTGAGTTTCTATGTCCGTCCGATTACAGATACTGGTTATGTTGTTGTCAGTGCATGGCTTTCCGTAAACAATACAGAAATCGACGGTGCTCTCAAGGCTAAGACTTATGCCATCGGAATGGATGGTGAATGGATTGGCGCAACCGAAGGTCGTTTGATTCGTTTCAAACAGAATGTTCCTAAGTATTTGAAAAACGATAACTATGCCTCCTTTGTTCAGGCTACTGAAGATTTCTTCAATACTGTCTATACTTCTCTTACAAACGGTAAGCATATCAGTATTCTTGAAAAGTTTGCAAGAATCAATAACTTCAATGACATCAAGGCCATGGAAGCTCCGCTTATTGACCTTTATCGTAAACAGTACGGAATTCAAGTTCAACCGAACAATGATGACCTCAATGTATTCCTTCGCAATAAGCGTTTGCCAGACCCAAAGCTTGCAAACAAAGCACAGAACGATGAATACATTTATGATGATGAAACTAATGAAGATACCGATACAAAGGTATTGAAGAATTTCATGTTCCAGGATATTACTGGTCTTGAACTCAATAGCTTCATCAAGGACATTTATAAGAATATTCCATATTATAACCAGATGGCTGGTACTTATCGTGGTATCAAGTTTATTCTTGACCAGATGGGTCTCTGTGTAAAGCTTGTCGAAATCTGGTCTACTCGCGAAATCGTGGATAACTTCGACCATAACGAAGTATTTGCTCGAGAAGACGAACTCAATGCCAACAGATTCAATCTCGATAGTGGTCTTGTTTCTGACATTGGCCGTTATTATCTTACTTCTCGTTTCGATGTCGACGTAATGGAAACTGGTCTTACCTTTAAGGAATTCAATGACCTTTCTTATAACATCGTCAAGCTTATCTTGAAGGTGAAACCGATTCACCGTGTATTGAGAAAGCTCGCATATATCCATGTAACGAATACCAATTTACACTTCCAGTATTTCCTTCTCGATAAGCTCGGACGAACCCAGGAAATTCCACGTTATAAGTATACTTGGAATCTCTTCGACCCTTATGCTGTTAGAAAAGTTAAGAATGATATGGGTGTTAGCCACATCTGGGAAATCGATGAAACAATTTTCGCTGATGCATTATTCTTCCCGTTCAATACAGTAGACGCTCAGTATAAGCATGACTGGTCTCGTTATAATGCATACGGTGAAGATTTTGGACCTGGTGGTGCCGCAGCTCCGACTAATGAATATGCAGTACGTTTCCTCAATGGTCGTGCCTATGACGATTTACCGACTGAAGATGGTACAAAACCGTATTTCAATATAAACAATAGCCATGTTGACGATAACATTGATACTCTCTTGTCTAATGGTTATGCAGACGCTTCCAAGAATTCCTACAATAATCTTTTCAACATCGAAGAAAAGTTAAAGCGTTCTTTCTGTAAGAAAATCAAAATTCAATTCTGCTATCTTACTATCGTCAATGACCATAGCGATGAAGAAAATGAGTTAAGACTGTTTGCAAATAAAGTCCAGTTAACAGATGCTCCAGAGTTGATTAATACTATCAACCCGGTAGATCTTACATTTACTATTGAAAACAAAGCTCATACCTTAGATACATATAAATTTGTCGATTACTTCCTTGGAAAATATGACGCTACAACGGTAAGTGCCTTCGGCTTCGAGGGTGATCCTGCCGATTGCTGGAAAACTTATGAATTCGAACTTGGCACTATCGCTGACATCGTTTCCGATACTAATGGTTTCTGGCTTAAACTAAAGAGCAATGCTCAATCTATCTTGTCAGAACTTGGTATTGAACCGACGTTCAATGAAGATACTCATTACAATGCAGATGTCAACTATCGCCCAATTTGCTTGCTCGCAAAGATTGAAGATTTCCGTATCGCGCTCGGTACCGATTACTTGACTTATGAAGAACCTGAAGAAGTTGAAAATCCGCCTGTACCAGATGAACCATTAGAAGATATTGAATCTACTTATACTGACCGTAAGTATTTAGTTATAAAAGGCGATAAGACTTATGTTCCGCCAGTATTCGAACTTGCATGGTTTGCCGCTAGTAATGATACGAACTATTACCTTTTGAAAAAAGGTGGTAATAGACAGAATAAGACTGATTGGATTGAAATTTTCAGAAAGTCTAATTTCACGTTTACCGCACATGATAGCGAAAATGAATATCCAAATACTATAGCAACATATATTTCCCGTAAAGGTGATACAGTTTATGATAATCATGCTAGAGAAGACTGGAATCTGTTGATATTGGATGATGACCACTGGCCGATTGTTGAAAACTTGGGTGATATTGAATTAGATGAACAAGGACGACCAATAGTCATTGTTGAAATAAGATATGGTGAAACAATTTGGTATTCTGATGAAGATTTAGGTGAAAACGATTCTGGACAGCACTTTATGGTTGTAGAAAAATCCAGAAAAGATGGTATAACTACAATCATATTTAGAATATCAGATAACACAAATCCAGACTTTAGCTTACAAGAAGCCGATGGTGAATTCGCAATATCTTATCAAGAATAATAAAAAGGAGCTTTAAAGCTCCTTTTTATTATTTACTCGGAATAAACGGCTTTGGTTCTGATTTATCGTATTTACCGCTGTAAGTAATACCTTGTGTTTTTGTATCGAAATTGAAATTCATACTACTTACAGTTCCTTCTTCCGTATATGACGTATAATATGCAGAATATGTATTGAAATATTTGTCATACATGGTCTTGATACCGAATTTAATTGTATCGTCATCGTTATCACCAAAACCAGATAATGACATATATTCCTTATCGATTTTCCATGTGTCAATATACGGGACATCTACAATCTGATATGCACCTGCTGACGGTACATATTGTTCTTCTGGGTATGTTATATGGGCAGAAGCTGGACACCATCTCTTAGTTTCCTTGACAAGAAGTTTGGAGTCTTCTTCATACGTCGTTAATTGCTCCGTACGCGTGTAGAAATACTCCGTTGTCTGAGTCAGGGTTTCATCATCCCAGGTAACAACGGGCTGTCCAGAAAGCACGTATGCGCTCGTAACGAGCGTTCCATAAACCTTAGAGAAGTCATGTGGCGAATCAATCGTTCCATTCGGATTTCCAAATACTTGTGCATGCCACAAACTACCGGCAGTATGTTCGGCCTGTAAGAACGTATTGATTTTCGTGATAATCTGAGCAGTCTTAATCGGCAAGTAATAAACAGCTTCGATAGTAAACGAAATTGTTCCAGTAATCTCACGACGGTCTTCTTCACCCATGGCATCATTATCAATCTGAATACCAGGATCATTCATCTTGAGCTTAATAGAACGACGCTTATTGAAGAACCAGAATTCCTTTACCGACAAGAATGCGGCTGGACGGAATCTTGGAATTATCTGTTCATTAAGCTGGTTCAAGTCATCAATCTTTTCGCAATGGAAAATCATTGATACGTCAATATTTACCGGAGCCGGCTGAACGTCAGACCAGAACTGTTCTTCCATATCGTATTCGATACCAGCTTTAGTCAATACATCATTATAGAAAGCACGAGTCTCATAAACGCCGGAATCACGGTCAGCTGCATAACTAACCTTGTCAAGCTTATAGGTAATATTCGGCAAAGATAAATAAGCCTTATCTCCAGATTCCTGTTCGGTTCTGAAGTCATGAGACTTCTGTCTTGGACCATATTTAATTGGAACGTTAATCCACTTTTCTACTTCCTGGTTTTCATTTCTTCGACCGACATACATATCGTTAAAGAAATTACCGAATGCGGTCATAATGGCACGGGTCGTATCTGCAAAATAGTAATTGGTTGGATAACCAAAATTCTTTTTTGTAGGGTCACCGGCCTTATGATAACCGACCAAATGCGGTTTAAATCCAGGCTGTTTATAATTTATCATTGCCATGAATTACCTATTACGAGAATTTAGAAATTAAACCGTATTCAGCTTCGAGAGTTTCAAGTGTACCAGTAATTAAACTGTTAATTGCCGGCTGAGCTTCGAACTTCTTTCCAATAACAGCCAAGTCATCATTGTACTTACGGAGCTTGCGAAGTGCATTTTCCGGATTATAAATCTTTCCGTCAACATCCGAAGGAATCGGGTTGATAGAGAACGCTTCCTTTGCAAGGCAGATTTCAACAAGAGCATCCGCAAAGTCACGAAGCTTCTCATAAACCGTCTGGAAATGAGTATGATGGAATCCGCTATCACATGACCAGTGATAAATATGAACCTGGTTGGCAAAGTTAAGAGTTTCGACAGCAAAAGTAAACAACGACTTGATGTCGGAAGAATTCTTATCTTTCAAATATGTTAAAAAATTTTCCTTATCCATTTTTAAAACCTCTTATTATTTATTTGATTCTACCTTCTGCATAAGCTATACGAGCTTCTTCATTAAGCTTCTCGATTAGCAATCCTTCATTCTTAATTTTTCCCTTCTTAAGCTCTTCATGATAACGCTTCGCGGCATATTCTGCAATTTTTCTTTCGCGTTCCGTATCAAAGCCTTGGGCTTCATAAGTAACAGTTTTCGTAGTTACACCATTCTCTGTTTTTACAGCAACAGAAGTCTTCGTATTCGAAGAAGAATTGGATCCAGAAGCAAGATTTTCCTTCGGTTTAACTGGCTGAGATTCCTGCTTCTTCATGCCTTCAGCTGTCGCCAATACCGGTTTAGAATCGTTTTCTTTCTGTTGTGCCATGGCGAGTGCTGCCTGATATGCTTCTGACGAACCATTGCTTCCGCCGTTAGACGACGCAATTACAGGCTGGCGATAACCGCCAGTTTTCGACTGCGCCAAGGCTTCAGTCTTCTTTGCGTCTTCTGCAGCAACACGATTATCGTGACGTTCCTTCAGACCATTCCAGTCTTTCTGGTTAACAATAGCCTGTGCTGCCTTATGTTCTTCCGTTGTATATCCGGCTTCCTTAGTATTTTCAATACGAGGCTTACCGTTATCATAAGTTCCACGCATCATCTGATATGCGAGTTCGTCTACACGGTCATTATCATTAGAAGTTACAGCATTGGACTTCGTAGATTCCTTAGAAACCGTCGAAGTCTTTTCTGTTGCTTCACTCAAATCCTTAGCATTGGCAAGATTTGCAGCATTACGAAGTCTTTGTTCTTCAGCGGCTCTTGCAGTCTTCAAATCGCCTTCCTTAGATTCAATATCAGCAAGCTGCTTGTTGAGAGAATCCAAATTGCTTCTCATTTCTTTCAACTTTTCATTGGATTCACTTCTGTTCTTAATTGCGGTATCAAGAGCCTTGCTCTTTTCTTCACGCGCTTCTGCCCTTTCTTTATAGCCCTTATGCTTTACATTTCCGCTATATTCTTCATCATATGCCTTCAATGCCGTGCCATGTGCATTTATCAATTTCTGATGAGTTTCTTCTTGCTGTTTAATAGCTTCTTCCTGGGCCTCGATTGTCTTTTCAAGAACTTCCTTCTGGGACGACAATTCAACTTCCTTAGACTTAATGTCCTTCAATTCCTTAGAAGTTGTTGCAGCAGACTTAGTAGAACTGGTCTTGATTTCATTTGCCTTGGCTTCCGGAGTAGTCGTTTCTCCACCAGCAACACGAGCATCATGACGGGCTTTGAGTCCTTCCCAATCCTTCTGATTAACAATAGCCTGTGCAGCCTTGATTTCTTCGTCAGTATAACCTGCAGCCTTTGCAGCTTCTTTACGTGCCTTACCATTTCCAAGCTCACCACGCATCATCTGATATGCAAGCTCGTCAATCTTATCATCCTGCTTATTAACAGGAGTATCGACCGCCTTCGTATTATTTTCCGCGGTTTCAATATCTTCGTTTGCAGGTTCTTCAGGCTGGCGTTCAAGTGCAGAAGCCTTGCTTTCTGTCGGTTTTTCAGGAGGTGTCGGAAGAACATCGACATGTGCGCCAAACAATTTATCAGACGTATCGATAATTTCCTGTTCGTAATCCTGAATAAAGGACTGATACGAAAATGTAAGAGACCACTTACAAATATCTGTACTACTGTAATCAAGAGTATACTTGTTGTAAGAAGACAGTTTCAAATTCTTAAACTTATAGTAATAAAGTTGCTTTGTAAAATCATTGGAATGAACGGTTATAGTAAGTTCCGGAATATAATCATTCAGCTTATATGAAAACGAGGCTGCATCAAACAACTTTGAAAGAAAAATGTTTACGAGCAATTCGACAACGCCGACATAATTTGTTCCCGTATCTGTATATCGCTCAACGACATGCTCGATAAGGTCTATCTTCAAATCTTCAGGTTTTTCATAATCCGGATATACAAAAACACGCGAATTGTTACCGTATTTGTATGTTTCAGATTTCAATGCAACTTCTGGTAGGGTTACGTTAATGCATTCTGGCAACTTTACAGTCATCAAGTCAGCATTTGCCCATTTATAATTTCCAATAACGCCTATAAATTTGGCAAGATCCACATCGGTGAGCTTAACATCGACCGTATATGAATCCGAAAGCTTCACCGTTCTATTTTTATAAAAATCATAAACGTTACATAAACCCATGTTATATTTATAAATAATGTATGGATTTCAACAGTTTAAATAAGCTCCTTTCAGAATTCTGGACTCCTCAAAAATGCGGAAAACACAAAGATATTGCTAACCAGCATGGTATGCTTTTATTGAAACATTTGAAGACTTCTCCAGAAGCCTTTTTCGAATTTTTGAATAAGAATACATTTAAATTCCAGAATATCAGCGGGATTTCCTGGTCTGATTTTTTGACCAGATCCGGCTTGAACGGTTATCTGAATGATGGCTATATTGAAGATGCATTAAAAGTTACAACATCTCGTCCAGCTATCGGTAAAGGTGAATTCCTGTTTGTTTCATCTTTCAGCAATGTCTGTTTTACCGGAAAAGAAGGTGACTTAATCGATATAAGTCAAGGAGCAAGAATTGAAGTCAAGGGTGTTCGTGCCGAAATTTGCGGCGACGGTATCAAGTATAAGCAGATGAATAATGATGTTCTTTCTACTGCTTTCGGAGTTTATGATACGGGAACCAATTACCGTTATTTCAACCGTGATTGTGCCCGTGAACTTGAAGAACTTATCAGACATACGAACAGTGACCAGAGCAAGCTTTCTCAGCTTCTTTGTAGACTTCAAAATATCTCTTCTGAATCCTTGGCTATCGCACAAAAATTCGCCAAGCTCTATCAGTACACTTTGTCCGATAATAACCTTTTCAATATTGTCGGCGCAATGCAACTCCATATATATTTAAAGAACGTCAAGTATCTTTTGATGGTCAATAATACCGGTTTCAAATGTTTTGAAAATGACGGACGACCGGAAACACTTTTGAAATTTATCTCTGACGAAAAGATTAAGCTTTCTTCTTGGGAAACCGGCGCAAAAGGAATGGAAATAGGAATCTAATATGGTTACTGGTAAAAAGATAATTTACAGTATTACTGACGCCGACGAAAACAACCGTCTAACCAGAACTAATGCCCTCTGTGACATAGTTGTGTTATACGATTTCAACGAAAAAGAAAAGTCGGGTGTTCTTATTCCAACCGAAAAACTCGAATCTTTCACATTGAATGAAAATATATTCGGTGCTCTTCCAAAATTACGTTTAAAGTTCTTTGATACTGGTGAATATTTCAAGAAGATAAATTTTGTAATTGGTAAAAAATTATATCTAAAAATTACTCCGCGTCCAGCAGAAAATATGAAACTCGATTTCGTTCCCGCACCGTATATCGAGACTGTTTTTACTGTTCAAGAAGTTCAGACAACCTTTCAACCAAATATTCGTTATAACTATACTCTTGACTGTACCTATGGTTCTTTATCGTTCTTGAGCAAAATCTGTTTCTGGCCAAAAAGAATGCCGCCTTTAGATATTACTCCAGAATATCTCTCCAGCAAAGATGTTCTCTTGAAGGTTGCAGGCGAAGCAGGTTTCAATAAGCCTACATCTCAGCTTACCAGCGAACCGCAAGATAAAATGAACTGGTTAAGTACAAACTATACCTATGACCAGTTTATCAAGAAAATCGTAAGTCATGCATGGATTGACGAGGATGACGCACCATTCTATTATGTTGACAAGAATGGTACATTCTATCTTTCTTCTCTTAGAACCTGCGGTGAAAAAGCCGTTGTCGGAAGATACATGGAAATTACGAAATTACACCAGCTACAGCTTAAGAATAAAAACATTGAATCCAATTATAGAGGATATGCTGAAGGTTCCGTTCAAAATATGGGCTTTATGGCAAACGATGGTGGTAATGTAGCTGGAACTTATGTATTTAATCCGATGCATACTCCGATTATGGATCCACGTTACTTGAAACCGACAAGTACGCATACGATTATTCCATCATTTGACATGACTGTGCATTATAGAAAATATACTTCTAGCTCTACTACTCCTGCATTTGTCAATGGTCTCGATAACCGTTCGGATGCAAGTGTTGCCAATATGAAATATTTGAATAATGCTTTCCACTTTATGGAAAACCACCAGTTCTATGATGTTGCACCAGGACATAATAAAGCACTTATTAGACGTTTCTTCCAGGTATTTGCTGATATTGTCTACAACTGTAATAACCAGACAAAACGTGACTTTGAAGAAAACCAGCGTGTCAAATTATCTGATAAGATAAATATCGAATTCTCTTCTGGACTTACTCAAAATGATACTTCGATTCATACTGGTGATTATATTGTTGCTGATTTAACCCATACCTGGACGGTTGGTGGTGCATACACCATAAATATTATCGGTGTTCGTGATACTATCACGAAGGAAGGAAGTTTAATTAAGTAAGGTGAATATATGACAAATGACAGTGAACTCTATAAACGTTTTCGCGAAAACTTTGGTAAAAGTTTTGATGACTTTTTAAATGGCGCATATAACGAAGAATTACAAGAAGATAATAACCGTTGGACCGGTTATGTTATCGATAATTATGACCCTACTTTTAGAGGTCGTGTAAAAGTTCTCGTTATCGGTAAATATGATGATATTCCGGAAGCTTCTCTTCCATGGGCAGTTCCCGATATTTCATATCTCGGTTCAAAGGCCGGTAATTTTATCGTTCCTGAAACAGGTACTGTCGTTCGCGGATATTTTGATCACGGTGATATTCAAAAACCCATTTTCGATTCCGTAGCATATAGCGAAGATAATATTCTGAATTCGCAAGCAGCAGTTAGAAACCCGGCAGAATATCCGGATAAGATGATTCTTATGCAGACTGATATGGGTGAATGTCTTACCGTCAATAGACGAACTGGTGAAACCAAATTTGTTCATCGCTCTGGTACGACGATTTCGATTAGTCCTGTCGGTGATATTAAAGTTACAGCTGGTGGTGCTTCACAGATGGCACAGGTATCGATTGAATCTGAACTTGCCGTAAATGTCAATGCCAAGTCTATGGGTCAAATCAATATCCATGCCGAAAACGGAAATATCATGGTTGACTCCGATAAGGGTCAAGTCCAGCTCGGTAAAAACCTTGCAAAACAGTTTGTCAATAACTTACCAAACTGTATCGTAACTGGCGCGCCTCATGCGGTCGGAAATACGAATGTTACATGTTAAAAAGAAATCACCCATGAGGGTGATTTTTTTTATTTAATTATATTCCTATATTGTTCGCTGAAAGTTTCTAGTACATTTAAATGGGATTTAATTATTCTAGCAATATCGTAAACATTGAATAGTTGAATCGGTATTCCGTCAGCGTCCTTGAAAGGTATAAAAAATTCTGATGTACAATACAAATTGTTATATTTAATCGAATAGCTCTTTACCTTAAAATCAACGTCCGTATTTGAATTCTGAAGCAAAAAAGCACTAAGATACTTATGGACTTCCTTAATATATGACTTGGCGTCAGTGTGGAGTTCCTGCAATCCCTGGGTCAGTCTAACCTTGATTTTAACGACTGCTCCTTGTGGAGAAACAGATAAATCTAATAGAGCAGCGTTGCTGACCGGATGTAATGCAATAATCAGGTTATTGCGGACATGTGTTACTTGACGAGAAGTCAATTTAATAGGTTTAAGTTCTTGTGCCTTGTCGATTTCATTCTTACAAATTTCGGCACATGCGTATTCATCTTCGTTTGTATCGTACAAATCAGAAATAGTATCAGTTATCTTCTTGTTATCAAGTTCGGATTCTTCATATCCCAGTTTTTCAAGAATCGTGTGTACACGTTTCTTATATTTTAAAAAGTCTGTATCAGCTGTAGCTTCGTTCATAGATTTATATAGTTTTTCAATGACTTTGGAGGCGGGAGTATCGTTAATATAGCATTCAAAAAGTTGTTCCATGTTATGATCCACAATACCCACATCGCGATGAGTTCTAGCTAAAATCTTCTTAATATTATTACAGTAATCTCCAAAAATCATCTAGCAAATTTCCTTACTATATTTATAGTTTTATTTAAGGAAACCGTCTTGCCATAATTCGTAGATTTTACCAATTTTGTCAGTTAAAACAATGCCTGTGGCCTCGTCCTGGACAGTAATTTCTTCATTCGGATCCAAACATGCGTATTCCTGGTTGAAGAACTTAATACCATGGTCACGAATAACCTTCTTTCTGAATGTTTCATCACGACCGTCGATTTCATTCCAGGCAATCTTAGCCGGAACGAACGTATTGATACCAGCGAGAGCGCTTTGCCAAATCTTATAGAACTGGTTCATTCCCTTAGGTGTCGAGATAAGAATCAACATACTGGTCTTACGAGAAGCCTGGGTCGGAATAACCGACATCATAAAATCGTCAGCATCCTGTTCCGGCAAGTGCGCAAATTCGTCCACTAGCATAAGGTCAACGGATTTACCACGAATAGCGGAAGAAGAACTAGCAGCACAGAAAATCTTACAACCGTTATCGAAACCGATTGATTTCTGTGACCAGCCACCACGGTCCGGATTGATACCTTGTTGCAGCCACATAGGAAGTCTCAGAACTGCAGCACGAATACGGAGCATAATTTCAATAGCCTGCGATTCCTTGTTAGCCAGAACTGCAATAGTCTTGTCCTTGTGGAACAGTGCATACCAAAGAATATAAAGTGTAGCGATCGTAGTCTTGCCAGCCTGACGACCAACCGTAATAATTCTGTTATTTCTTAGAACCTTTTCGCCCTTGGAATCGGTCATAACCGTTCCGTCATCGTTTCTCATGAAATAGGTTCCGCAAATTACCTTGATGAGACGTTCCTGATATTCTCTCAATTTAATAGGCAATTCGCCATCTTCTGTCAAAATGTAAAAGTAATTGGCAAAGTGGAAAATATCCTTTGAGCACTTCTCGTATTCCGCCCATTGTTCTGGAGTCATTTCCACATTTTCGTTGTGGCCTCTTAGTGTATCGGTTCCTTGGAACATAGTTTACCCCTTCATAGCTTATATCTTATTTATGTCTGAATAATTGCAAAAATAAGGGCCTCTGGGACCCTTATTTGTTTGCCTAATATCTTTTATTAGAATGTCTGAATGAACTCTTTAAATGCGTCCAGAATGGCCTTAGAACCCTTCTTATCGACTTCCTTATTGAAAGCCTTCTGGCCAGCGATAATACGTTCACGCTGTTCAATGAAAAGTCCGGTATTTTCGTTAAGAACCCACTTGGAAACATACTGTACGGATTCATACATAGCGTCAGTATAAGCGACCTGGGCAGATGGCATGTAAACCGAGTCGATTGTGACAAGGTTATAGTCGTCAGCGACCATGTTGCCTTCGGTCAAATTACCGGTACCACGAGACGAAACACCCATACGAACACCGTCGAGCAAGAGAGATTCGAGGAGCTTGCCGTTAGGAGTATGCAAAACCTTTGCCTTACCCATAGCGAGATTACCGTCCATGTGAAGATCAGTAATCATGATTGCTGCTTCACGAGGGTTGATTTCGATTGTTTCAGGGTGATTGAGTTCGCCAAGAGCTTCACGTGATTCGATGAGCTTCTGGAATTTATTAACTTCACGTTCAATAATTGCCTTAGAATAAGTACGACCATTACGGTTTACTTCTTCAGCCATCATGAACGGACCACTGATATACATGGTCTTCATGTTGTTGCCAGCATCTTCAAGCATAGATTTTGCTTCAGCGCAGGCTTCTTCGCACAATAGCTTTTTTGCTTCCATAATTAAAATCTCCAATGTTGTTTACTATATTTATAGAATTTTTACAATTTTTCTGGAGATTTAATTTCAGCTTTGCCTTATAAATAATATATAAAATCATAAAAAGGGATTTAAAATGGAACATTTATTCAAAACTGACGATTCTAATATCGCATTTAGTCAGGATGAAGCTTTCGATAACATCATGGAAGCGATGTCACATGAACCCAACTGGGTCAAGGTGATGAAGTGGGCTGTAAGTATTCATTTCAACAGCCCGCATACCAATGATGGCCAGCTGATTCCTTCTCACATTGGTAACTATTTCTCGACAATTCGTTTCAAGAGCTGGAATAGCAATAATAATCCTGCTCAAGGTCAACGTCCGACACAGCTCGCGCTTTATTATGAAGGTCGCTTGAAATCTGAAATTGTTCATGGTTCTACCACGATTACTGATATTCGCCCATTCACTATCATGTATGCTATTGATGGTAAGGACGAAATCAATGCGGTAATCAAGGATAATAAGGCATTCCTTAAGGCTTTGGAAACCGGTACTCCGAATTTCTCCAAGATGGCTCCTGAACTTCATAGCCTTGCTCAAAACTGTGTTCGCTACGCTATGGTTTACTGGAAGAATGACGCTCATGACGCTCTTATCGTTAAGGGTTCTCAACTTGAACGTTTCGGTGAAATCTTGAAGGACAGTACACTTGCTCCGACTTCTGTTCTTCGTGACGGTTCTAAGAAGGGCGGTGTTGGTACTGGTAAGTATATCACCCCGCAAGGTTATGTATTCACTGTTCCTGCTGACAAGGTAAAGGTTGCTAATGAATTCATCAGCCAGTGTAACTGGTACGGCGGTGTCGAAACTGAAGTTACCGATGAAAACGGTCATACTTCCAAGAAGAAGATTGGTTGGGGCACGAGTACAGAATTTCCGACAAAGACTCTCGAAGATGGTTCCATGCTTTGCGGTGTAAGTAGCCATAACGAATTCGCTAATGTCATAATTAACAAGCTCCTGGATATGGGTGTAATTGAAAATGACAAGGTTGATAAGGTAAGTCTCTTGACCGACGGTGGTCGTCAGAAGGCTGGCGGTATGAATGCCATTATCAACAAGATTGCAAACGGTGATTCTCCAGATGCTGCCTCTTCTAGATCCAGCAAGAAACCGCCTGTTACGCTCGCTTTCGATACTGAATCCTTCGGTATCGGTGCCAAGCTCACCAATGCAATGGTACGTAAAGCTACTCTCTCCAATTCTCGTTCTACTGCTGATATTTCTATTGACGATGACGCAGAATCGGTTACGATTACCGGTATGGCTGAAAAGGATGTCGCTAAGATTATCGCGTTCCTTGACGCTAAGGGAATCAAGTACAGCAAGATGTAATCTTGTTCAATAATTTAAAAAACCAGGTGAATAACCTGGTTTTTTATTTTATGCAATCTTGTAGTATTTGGGGAAGAAATTCATCTCGCCAAAGTTTTCTTTCTTTCCAGCATATATCGTATAAAGAATATACTCGTCTATTGCCTTATTGACATCAGTATAATTTTTCATTAGGCAATATCTACGCATATTATCTAACCATTCCATATACAGCTTACCGATAGCATGTCGTTTAATTAATTCCTTATCTTGTTTATTTTTTACCGGAGCTTCTGCTGCGTCTCTAAATGCACTAATATCTTTGGTTTTCATCAAATCTTCAAAACCCTTCGGCCATCTAAATTCGCTTTCATCATAATTAAAAATACCCGTACCATTTAAATAATAGTTTAACGTATCGTATGCTTTTCCAAGCATAGTCTGCGTATTTTCTTTTTTATTAAAAGATTCTACTGCAATATCAGCATTTACAAATTTATTTTCTTTACCAAATGAAACTTGTTTTCCACCATAATAATCCGCTTCAATACTTGCGCCGGAATCATTATTGAATGTAGTGAATTTAAGTCTGATAATATTATTTTTCCCGTTCTCGATAACATTTACATAAATGTAAATATTACCCATGGTAACTTCCCACTTCTTATTCCTTATGACAATATTATTTGTTTTATTTTCATTTGAAACATGTGTATAAGATTTAACAGTGTCCCATTTAGAAGAATTGAGCTTTAATGAAATAAGTCTTAATTTATTCTGTTCTGTCTTTTTATCCAACCATTCTCTATAATCAGAAAGAGAATTAAATTCAGTTCTCGAAAGTTCATTCTTTAGATTGTTGTCATAAACTACAATATCAGCCGGACACCAAGAATTTATATTCTTAAATTTTCTATCTTCTTTTTTATTTGTCGCATTAAATTTAGCTCTAATTACAGGGCCAATACCGTTTTCAGAAATACGTTGTCCTTCTTCCACGGACATATCCGACATGTGCATACTCAATGCGTCCAACTTATTAAATACTTTTGCACCGCCAGATACACATTTAGAAACTGCACCATAAAGATTATCACAATACCATTCAAGCAAATCATAGATTCGTTGCTTATTATTGTATAATGAAAAATGAAAACGATTATCAAGATTATTCAGGAATCGCAAATCGATTTCATCAAAATCATTAGGCATCATATAAGCCGTAAAAAGTCCAACTGCCTGACCTGCTTCCTGTGTTGCGGTACCTACTGAACGCATTGAGGCGGCGATTCCATGTCCACGCAAATACCATGGAGCGGTAGAATACAAAGTTTTACCGTTAACTTTCAACATGTATAACTGTGTATCATGCAATCCTTTTTCTTTTACTGGATTTACAATCTTTAAAGCATTGGCATGCAAGAATTCCAACACACTTTCTTCGCACAGTTCAATATGACATCCTTGTGGGCCAATATACTGCTTTACCGTTTTCATATTATAACGATGGTTCGTAAATCCTGTTCCAACAGTATTATGTGTTGCTGTAAATTCAACTACTGTAAACTTTCCCAAGTTTACTGTTTTCTTAAGACGTTCAAAACCGTCCGCTCTACTTGCTTTACGTTCACCTGGGTAATAAACTTTAATTTCAGCATATTCCAATCCAGAAAATGCGTCTTTAATTTCTTCTTTTGATGATACTTTTATACTAGGATCTGTATTCTCGTAAATGTTTCTAAAATCGCCTAATGCCATAAAATATTTATAAATAATATAAATACAATAAAAGGTTTAAGGAGATTTTTATGAACTTATTTGAAGCTAAACAAATTGCGGAAAGCCACGGTTTTACAGTTAGCAAGTCAAAGAAGGGCGGCGATGACAAGGTTCCGCCTTGGGCTAAACTCGATGAAGGCAAGAAGGGTGGTGACAATGTTCCGCCTTGGGCTAAGCTCGAAGAAGCTAAGGCTATTGCTGAAGAAGCCGGTTATAAAGTAATCAAGGAAGGTTTCGGAACTGCTGAAGGTACACTCTTCACAAGCATTTGCGAAAAGTATATCAACAACGCATATTTCGTTACTCTTGCTGCTCAGGTTGGTCTCAAGGCTGCTATCGCTGAATTCCTTGAAGAAGTTCGCGAATGCATCGGTAAGGGCGTCAGTGCTGAATACTACAACAAGTTTGCTCTTCGTATGAAGGCTTGCAAGTCTGAATCTAAGGCATTGTTCACTATCACTAATGCAATGTTCGCTGGTCAGGGAATGGCTCTCCACTAATCGAATAGCACAATAAAAAATTTAAACCAGGCCCCTAGGTCTGGTTTTTTTCATAAATACTAAATGGACGAAGTAATAAAAATGCTCAAAGCCCGCAGGATTTACTTCAATCCTATGTCTGACCATATGTGTTATTTCGGAATGGATGAAAACTTTATTGTCGGAACATTCTCTTTCTATGGCTCAGAACCATTATGTAGGTTCTCATATCAAGATGGTGACATTAAATACTTCAAAAACTTCAAATACAATGAAGCGGAATTCGATGAAGAACTAGAAAAAGCCGGAAAAGCATATATTCATTTTAAAAATGCTGAAGTCGAAAATATACTTTCTGTATTAGATTAAAAAGAGGTCCCAAAGGAACCTCTTTTTAAATTTTGTTTATCAATCAGTTACGATTACTTCTTGAAAGGACCGTCAACTGTATCGTCAGCGATAGCGGTTGCATAATCCGGGCTGAATACTGCGGAAGCATCCGGAGCGGCAGAGAATGCAGAAGCCTCAAGAGTTTCGTTCGGAGTCCAAGCAGACTGCGGAAGAACGTTCAAGATACGCTTGTTGAGAGCATCCTTACCACCGGAAAGTTCGTAAGCCGGCTTCTGAGTGTAATGGTAGAGACCATCAGAGTAAGCCTTGCCGTAGAATTCCTTATCCTTAACCTTGTCATCAGTATCGAGGAAGTAAGCAGAAACTTCCTGGTTGTAATCGTTACCGAGATTGTACAAATCATTTCTACGTTTCATAATATATCTCCTTAATTTTTCCTATGTGAAGATTAATTCCTTCACACCTATTTTATTTATAGAATTTTTCCGGAAGAACTTGTTAAGAAATATAAGAAATAATAAAAAATGCAGGTTTTTACGCCTGCATTTTTAAATGTTATTTCATTTTGACCGAATCTATTACCAAACGAGGTCAGCTTCAGAGGATTCAGCGAAGAGTCCGTTGAACTTGAGCAAGCGGTAGTAGTTTTCAGCACCGAGCATGTTGTGAGCAAAGCCATAACGGCTCATGATACCAACACGAGGGCTGAAGTCATTCGGGTCAATAGCCTGGTTGACAACACCGGTTACGTACGGACAGAAGATAACACCAGCATCATAGAGGCTAGAGCCCTTGAATGCGAGGAGAACTTCACCGTTGTCGTGTTCACCGAATTCATCAACAGCGTACTGGTCACAGAAGACCTTTACAACACCGTTAAGGGTACCCATTTCCGGAGTAACAGCAGAACCGTTAACTTCGTGAGCAACCTTGGTGAACCATGGGTTAGCGCACTGAAGAACAGTAGCAACGTCCGGGGAAACAACTGCAATGTTAGCAGCGCCACGACGAGTAGCGGTACGGATGTCGTTTACACCCTTCATGATGTGGGTGATGATCATACCGAAACGTTCCTGAGAGTTGCGGCCAATGAAGGCGTCGTTATTGGCGAGAGTTGTATTAGCCTTGTTGAACACGCGAGGTGTGCAAAGAGCCTTACAACGACCGATAGTTTCACGGTCCATTTCAGCGGTCATTTCAGCCTGAAGGACGTTAATCATTTCAGTCATCATTTCGATACCCTGCATAGCCTTAATATCGGCAGCAGATTCGAGAGAGAAGGAAGCAGCGAGCTTACGGCTCTTAGCAACGATGGACTGGCGGCTGAGCATAAGGCCGATTTCCGGCATCTTACGGCTTACAGACGGGTCATCAGAACCAAAAGTCGGGCCAGTAATCTTCCAACCTTCAGCGGACTGAGTGTCAACGCCGGTACCAGCGTCCCATTCACCAGACTGGTTAGCGGTAGAACCGGTATAACCAGAGAAGCGAGGAACAGCCTTCCATGCGGCTTCAACGAGTTCGTTCGGGTTATTTGTCTTATAGATGTAACGGAGTGCGAAGGCAAGGCCAACAGGACCAGTCAACGGCTGAACACCAACGAGAACGTTAGCGAAGAGCTGCGGGAACACACGACGAACGAGCGCGAGAGAAATCGGAGCGAAAACGCCCTTAGCGTCGCCACCGTGCGGAATGCCCTGGTCGAGACCAAGCGGAGCACCTACACCCTGGGTGAAATCTTCAGTGAGAAGTTCTGCACCGAGATTCTTAGTCTTCTGGTTTTCAAGAAGACGTGCGGTATTATAACGTACAAGGGAGTCCTTGATACCAGCAACGGAAAGTCCGCCCGGTGCCTTGGCCCAAGTATCTACCATAGTAGCTTGTGATTGTGTAACTTTCATTTATTGTTTCTCCTATAAAAATCGTTTATACTTTATTTATATGAATTTTTTTGGAATTCTCGTAATTAGCAAAACTGGGACGCCCTGTATGCTGTAGAATCAACATCAGGTTCCTGTTTTCTAAAACGTTCAGTTAAAGTTTCAGCAGTAGTGTCTTCGACAAAGCGAGACTTGCGGACCGGGCGTTCACGCTGCTCAAAGAGCTTTGCACGTTCACGACGAACCGTTTCATAATTTTCTGTTTGTTCTTGAACCATCTCGATATAAGGATCAATGTCGCGCTTGGTTTCATTGAGGCTCTTGTCCTTGAAGAACTTCTTAACCTTTGCACGTTCTGCGACGCTCAAGCTAGCTGTCTTTTCAGCGATAAGAGACTTCTTACCGGAAATTTCAACAAGTTCAGCAAGACGCATATTTTCGGAAACCTGCTTCTTCAAAGATTCTTCGAGTTCGGCGTTAGTAGCCTTCATGTCACGAATCTTCTTGGAACCAGAGAGATCCATCGGAACATATTCTTCTTCAAAGAGGCGCTTGATGCCATCGATGATAGGAGCATAGGTTTCGGTCATGGCCTGCTTCTTGATGAGGCTTGGGTCAATCTTTTCATTGATATTATATTCGAGGTACTTGTCAAGGCCAGTAATAACCTTTTCTTCGAGTGCTTCAAGCTCTTCGCCGTACTTTTCCTTGAATTTCTTTTCAAAATATTCAAAGATATACTGTTCGGAGGCGTCTTCGAGCTTCTTCTTATAGGCTTCAACCTTTTCATTGGCTTCCTTTTCGAGAAGAGCTTTCTGTTCCGCACACCAAGTATTAGCCATTTCTTCTACCTTAGCGGCATTCTGTTCTTTGGCTTCTTTGATTTTTGTCTGAGAAAATTCGTCGGCTTTCTTAGCGAGATCCTGGGCAATCTTTTCTGTCTGCGCTTTCACCTTTTCATCAACCGCGGCCTCAAAAATCTGTTTGATTTCATTAAGGTCTTCGGCTGAACATACGCCTGAAAGCTTAGTTAGAAATTTTTCCATTGAATCCTCCAATATATTTAGTTTTTTAAAAACTTCTATCGTTTTTATATTTTATTTATACTTGAAAAATTGGAAAATTCGCCAAAAGACAAAAGGACCACATGATTAATGGTCCTTATTAATCTTAACTTTTTGAATATTTTGGTTATTCTTCGTCGAATGTCATTCCGGCAAGCTCTGTCTGGGCATATTTTACCAGATCTTCAAGCGGAACTTCGAAATAATCAGCCTCTTCACTATTAGTATTCTCATCATAATTGATAATCATATTGTAAAGAACTTGGTCATTTCCTGATTTTGCCGTGAATATATTATATAAGTCATAAGGCGAAATAATGAAATTCTCGACATTTCTGTCCATAAAGTCCAAAGCTTCGTCAATCGACTTACCTTCCAGGGCAACATTCTTGGTCAAAAGGGCAAAATCCTGTACGAACTCGGTATTTACCTGCTGTTCGAATGGAATTCTCTCAGAATCTTCCTCATCCCCAGTCACCAAGCTGGATGGAACGCCATTTTCCAGATAATCCTTAAGGGTTTCGACGTCATTTTCAGAAATCGCATAGGAAATCGGGTAGTCTGGTGTAGCCCATTGGCCATCGGCAGAGTTCGGATTCTTCAAAATATCGCCTGAACGGTGCAAATCACGCAACTTAACGAAATTTGGATTCTTCATCTGACTATTATATGTCTTCATGACATCTTCCGTATATTTGTCATTCTCACGTCGCATGGCTGCAGCTTCAGGATCGGTGTCCATTTCTTCCGCTTCTGAATTTTCAAAGAACTTAATCAGTTCATCGGCCGCATCGATAGGGTCTGTCTTTCCACCATTATAGAACGGAGCAATCTCGTCACGGTTCTTATTATAATAGTCATAGACTTCCTTGCTTCCCTGCAAATCCAAAGCGTCAAGGACGTTATCGATAAAAGTATCGATGTCAGAACCTACAGATTCACGGATTCCATGAAGTCCAACCTTTTCACGCCCAAAGTTTCGAGTAAGCTCGAATTTGATACACTGTGCGGCGTAATCGGTATCGACTTCATCATAATAGTCAGTAATAATATCAAGAATCTTACCGATATACTTCTCAGTATCAACGCCAAGTCGCTTTAACTGCTTAAGGACAGCGGTAGCGTACTTTTCAAACTTAGTCTTGAATAGTGCCGGTGTTTGGAATAATTTATGCTCGTTCATATACTATTTATATAAAAAGACCGGATTTTACTCCGGTCTACTATATTATATAAATGTCCAGAATTAGGTCGTAACCATTTCGAAGTTGGAATAACTGAAGGTACAGCTACGAGTAACCTTACCGTCCTGTTCGGCGCCGAGGTCAGAAGTAGCGATAGTCTTCGGGAATACACGGTAGAGAACCCACTTGATAGGGAGGAGCTTCTTCAACGTGGAATCGTAAAGAAGAATTTCAACCGTAGCGGTGTAATCCTTAGCGTAGTTAGACGAAGCACCACCAGTTACACGACCAGCAACATCAATATCGTTTTCAAAACCCTGGCTGAAAAGCAAGTTAGCCCAGCGGTGCAAGGCAATAGAAACGGACAAATCCTGGAATTCATCGAACTGAACCGTGAATTCACCGGCGACCGTAGCCTTACCCGGATAGACGAGCTTAGAACCCATGTAATGAGTTTCGATAGTATTGAATTCCTTCTGAGGAATCGTCATAGTCTTTGCACAGAGCATGAGCTCTTCAGTGTCAAGAATATCTGAAAGCGCAGAACCTTTTTCATACAAAAAGTTAACCTGGAATAGATATTGCTTAACTAAGTCTGGCTTATTTACAATGCTTGTCGTAAAAACCGACATATTATTTTGTCCTGCCATAAAAATCTCCTTAATTATATAAGCTTTGTATTATTTATAGAATTAAAAAATCTCTTTATGGCACGAAAATTTAGAAAAATGCCAAAATTAGCCAAAACTTCCGAAGTTCCTGATATAAATAATATATAGTTTACATAAGTGAGTGAGTGAAATTTCTATATTTTTTACATTTTATTAATTTTAGGAGATACCTATGGCAAAATATTCAGTGCCAGGAATTCGTTTTACGGAAATTGACAATACAATCCGTACTGAATCCGAACCGGGCCTTGGAATTGGCGCTATCGTCATGAAATCCAACAAGGGTCCTGTCAACCAGCGTATTGTTACCCGTAATTATAATGAATTCGTAGAAGTCTTCGGTGAACCCGAATCCTTGACCGACTACGGTCACTTCGCAGCCGAAAACTATTTCGCAAATTCCACCCAGCTTTTTGCCGTTCGTGCAACTATGGGTGATGAACAGTATGCACAGCTTCAGTTTGCATATCCGGACGCCGTAGACGTTAACAAGTCTAGCGACACCGGTGTTTTCAAGTATGTCGACTCTCAGTCCGACTACCAGCTCAAGCTCATTCCGAAGCTTAGCACAGTTGATAAGAACATTGAGTCTCTTACTGGCAAGGGCGAATGGCAAGTTCCGACTGGTCTTACCGGTGATGACCCAAGCGACTCGTTCTATCTTTACAAGGACGCACGCTATGACATATTCAAGGACATTTTCTCTAAGAGTAACGACGTCGTAGTTTATAAGACTCTCGGTCAAGAACCGAAAAACAACAGCGACATCCCTAAGGGTGAACACGTTAATTACCCGAAGCGTTGGGATAATGATATTGCTGTCGTTGATGAACTTATTTTCACAGAAGAAGCATGGAATACGCTTTCTGCTGATAAGGACATGATTACCTATACAACCTCCACCCCAGGTGAAGGCGGTAAGCGTGAAATTATTATTACTATTCCTGCTGATAATACCTTGAACAAGAGTGCTACAACCATTCAGTTCTACGGTATGAACTCTGCCGTTAGTGGCTGGGGTACTTCCGGTGTTGCATATAATGAAATCTTCACTAAGGAGAATTTCTATGACCCGAATGACCAGCTCGATGATGCTTGGTCTAATCCTACCGCTACTTATCGTGCAACGCAGGCATATAAGATGTCTATCTGTGACTGGGAAGACCCAGATACTCCGAAGACATACTATGTTGACGCCGATTCTATCGATGATGATTATGACCAGAGCTCTGTTTCCGGCATTGCTTACACTGAATATGGCTACGTTGATGAAACTTATGACATTATCAGTGATTACGTTGTTAAGGAAGTTAGCGATATTCCGGCTGGTCTTCTCAAGATTGAACCGATTGCTGATATGTACAAAGATACTACCAGCGGTTACGATCCGGTAACTCAGAAGGATAACGTATCTCCTCGTGATATTGTTAACCGTGTAATGGACGATAACGGTATTACCGATATTTCCGAAATCACCAACTATACATACCTCCGTTATGTAAGTGTTCTTGATAACTTGTCTGTTATCGAACGTATCGTTAAGGAAAAGCCGGAAGAATTGACAAAGAAGATTAACACCGACCTCTTCTACCTCATTGCCGATTCTGACAATAATGTGTTCAAGAAGATTCCAGTCTTCGAATCCGATCAGATTGCTCCGGCAATTAATCCGATTGTTCCTGGCTGGCAGTATGGTCCTGATAATAGCAAGACTGTTGATAGCATTGTTGCTACTCCGACCTCGTATCTCGTCAACTCTGTTGACAAGACTTACGCCGACGGTTATACAGTTTTGACCCAATCCGAAGATGAACCTGGTAACGGCGATATTGAAAAGTATGTCAGCCTCCCGGATCAGCTCGTCATTGCTTCTATTGGTCCTGGTAAGTATGGTAACGATGTTGGTATTTCCATCATCACTACCGAATGTGCCAATATTAAGGCTCTCCAGCATCAGAATGCTTTCAACTGGAAGTATGCGTATGATGACGAAGACCTCGTTAACAAGGACACTACCGGTATCGACCAGAACCCGCAGGATTTGACTTGGAAGAAGGTCTTCCGTATTAACGTTTATGTAAAGAACAAGACCCAGACCGCCGCTGGCGCATGGGGAACCGGTATGGATGCTCTCTTGAAGGATCCTGCTGAATCTTGGTTCGTTTCGACTGACCCGCTTGCTAAGGACGCTGACGGTAATCCGCTCTTCGCTCCGACTGTAATTAACGGTCACTCCGATTACATCTACATTTCTCGTAATTCTACAAATGCAGCTCTTGACTGTAAGGGTAACTACTTGCAGCCTAAGCAGACCTACTCTGTTTACGCTCTTGAAGGTGGTCGCAACTCTCAGAAGAACAACATCTCTGAAAAGACCGCGGCTCTCAACTTCTACCGTGACCGTCAGAAGGCTAATTTCGACATCTTGTTCAACGTAGACGCTATTGATACATTCAATGGTCGTCAGCGCTACAACGCTCACCAGCGCAAGATTGCTGAAATTGCTGCAAACCGTACTATGGATATTGGTGTTGTTCAGGTTACTTCCAAGGCTGCAAAGACTTGTAAGGCCATGATTTCCGAAGCTAAGATGTTTACATTCGCTAATGGTTCGTATATCGCTGAATACGGTGGTTACGATAAGTATTACAATGCTACTCTTGCTGCATGGATTTACTTGCCGAAGTCTGTCGCTGGTGCATGCGCAATGGCTCACTGCGATACTTTCGATTATCCTTGGATGGCCCCTGCTGGTGTTGCACGTGGTACAATCCCGTACACAACCGGTCAGTTGCTCCGCTTGAGCGATAACGAAATCGGTCAGCTCTACGATAATAACGTCAATACAACCCGTGACTGTGGTGGTTATGGTGTCGTTCTCTGGGGTCAGAAAACTGCTCTCAAGAAGAACAGTCTCCTCAACCGTATCAATGTCCGTCGTTGCTTGAACTACATCGAAAAGCAGCTCGAGAACATGATGACGCCTTACCTCTTCATGCAGAACTCTGTTAATACTCGTTCGTCCGCACGTAATGACATTGACTCGTTCTTGCAGCGTGTTAAGGCAGCGGAAGGTATCGAATCTTACGCCTTGAGCGTCACTCAGGATCCTGAGGACCCGACAATCATGAACGTAAATATTCGTCTCGTACCTATCAGTGCAATCGAATTCATTGATGTTAAGATTATCATTAACCGTAGCAGTGGTGTCACAGTCGCTGAAGGTTAATTCTTAAGCAAAACCTTATAATAAATCACCTATCGCAAGATAGGTGATTTTCTTTATGATATAAATATAACATGGATTATAAATTATCGGAAAATATTGAAATGAGTGCCTATGAGGCAACGCTCACCTTCGACGAAAACGTTAACCAGTATGCGAATTCTGAAAACTTTGAAGTCAGATTATATGACCTCTATACGAATACAACCCGTACAATAAACTATAATGAATTTCCTGGTTATGGTATTACAAATACCGATAGCGACTTGGCAAACCGTGCGAAGAAGAGCTTTTATGACCATAATGGCCTTTTGATGTATTTCGATGGACCAAACAAGTTTTATTTCAAACAGTTATTGCTTTCCAAGAGTCCAGAAAATGCCGTGGTCGGTTTCCATAGTTCTGAAATAACAATTTATTTTTCCGATGATAAGGTTGTTACATTTAATTCCATTCTTCTCCCAAAGATTGTAAGAAACGAAAAGATTGTTCAGGTTGATTCAAGCTTGCCGGATCCTGTTTTGTCTGCTTCTAACTTAAGACAGGAATTCGATTATAATAAACCCGTTGACCCAGATTATCTAAATCGTGTTGTCGCCGATTATGACCCGGGTGATACTAACGGTATTTACGTCAATACTTTCAATAACGATACCAATGTTCCTTGTTATTACAGTCAATTATCTGCATTTACAGATACTGTTTTTACAGAATATGACCCGATAGAACTTTCCGAGCCTGAATCGTATATTTACGATGAGACCACGAACGAAAAATATGACATATATTATACTTCTGGTCAAGATTCGCCGAAGACATCAGTATTTGAATTTGCTGATGGCTATAATACTGAACTTGTTTATTATGAATTCAATCAATATCTTTCTGCAGATGACGGAAAGCTCCATAAGAATAAGCTCGTATTTAATTTGAATGTCAATGGTGTTCCTGCTCCTGAAATTTTGGAACCGTTACAAATTGAAATTATATCTAATCCAGATAGTGGTATTCTTAGTAAATCCAATAATACTGGTACAATGCATGTTATAGTATATAATCCAAATATTAACTATCGCGACACCGCACCAAATATAGTTATTACTGGTAATCCAACAACAGTATCTGAATATGAATATGATAAAGATACTGGTTATCTTGAATTTGATATGACAGTATCTTTTGGCGACGTTAAGTCCGATGAAATAGATAGTAATTATTTCTTAAATAGAACCATTACTATCATGGTTACTGCATCACTAGATGATGATATTGTCGAACCAGTAAGTGCTCAAAAAATCTGGAGATATAAGAAAACGCCGTTAAATAAGTTAGATATTAAAATAACCGACTTTCAACCACCTACTGGTATTCTAACAAATCAACAAACTGGTAGTATTAAATTTAAAATCACAAATTCAAATAGCGATTTTATTATTACTGAAGATAATACGAAAATTGAACTTCATGATACTCTTGGTATTCATGATGACGAAGAAATTACCGTAAATATCGACGATTCAACAGAAAATACAATAATTGTTGAATATGGAAATATATCTATTTTAGTTGGTGATGATTTAACCTTACATCTTGAAGCTGGCATTTATGATACAAATGATGACTGGGACGCAACCGAGGTTAAAGAACAAACTTGGGCAGAATCCGATTCACGTAAATATACAAAACGAACTATAAATTTACAGCCATTAAAAATTACTTATTCTGACTATGAATCTAATGAACCGCCAGCATACGAAGATGGCGTTCACTGGTTAACAAATGACCGTGACGATTCTGATTATCCACAAATTGGATATGTATTAGTAACTATCTATAATCCAAACGAAGATTATAGAGATTCAGATAAAATTCTATGTAGTTTAACTAATGTACCTAGAAATGCAGCCTATCAATTTAGTGATAGTAGTTATTCTTCTAATGGTAAATGTTATTTCACAATAAATGGTGTTGAATTAACACGTACTTTTAGTGCAACTTCTGCTACTACTAATGCCTATTTAACTTATGATTTTTCGGAATATGGTTATGATGAATCACAAGTTAGACTTGATACTGAAATAACGAAAGATTCTGAACTATGGAAATATAAAGTAATTAAGCCGGATATTTATCCATATGATGACTTTGCACGATTCAGCTTATATTGTCTTTCCGATCTTACATTAAATGGTGGTAAAATTGGAAGTAAGGATATTGCATGTAAAAACTTGACCGTTGAAAACCAAGCAAATGTTTATTCAGATGTATATGTTGCCAGCGGATGTTCTGTTACTTGTAATGCAACAAATACATTCCATGGTACATTACATACACAGAATCTTTACGTTAATAACCCTAACCATTTTGAAGATGCGGTTTATATCAGTGAAAATTTAATTGCTGGTGGTGGTCCAACTACGATTCCATCTGCATATATTGCCGACGGATGTCATGTTGAATTAAATAACGGTTCTATAATTGAAAATCGTTATGAATGGTCTAATCCAACATTCCCAACATTATCTGGAATACCTACGGAACCTGTAATTGTCGGTACAGAAGATGTTTATGGTGCTAGACAATTTGGTATTAACGGTGCATACACTGCAGAAAGCTACAGAAATTTAAATGTTGGTAATAATGTGGTACTTACATTCTATCCTGGTAAATATTACTTTGATAGTATTAACCTTGGTGTTGATTGTACTTTCGATATTCATAATGATGAATCTACAGAAACCGAAGATAAATCCGTTATGATTTATACGAATAACTTCCAAGCCGGTGACAGATTTAAAATGAATCAAGATAGCAATGGTCCATTCGACTTCCGACTTTATTATGGCGGTATTGCGACTGCATCCATTGGTACTCAAGGTTATTCAATGGCTGGAACCATTATCGCACCGAGTGGAACAGTCAGATTCAATAACTTCTTTACATGGGTTGGTCATGTATGGGCCAAGGAAGTTTATCTGGCAAACGGTGCCTCAATCGATAACAACAATACATAAAAATAAAACCTGGTCAAAAGACCAGGTTTTTATTAAGGTTAAACTTTAATTAACCTTGTCCCATTGGAGGAATACAGTTTCCAGGCATGCAACCAGGGCCCAAACAGCTTCCGACCTGAGTATCAGGACAAACCTTCCAAGGAGTCTCGAGAACGTGTGTATGTCCATCGCCACAAGGCTGAACCACGCCGTTAAGAATCAAGTGGGTATGTCCGCCAACCTTCGTAATCGGAGTCGGAGCATTAAGGTTAGCCGGTTCGCATATTGCATCAGATGTCCAGCCATAGCCGAATTCGTTCCAAATCAAGAATTCGTGATGGTGCGGACCCATAACATCTGTACCTGAGAAAGTATCGGTACGTCCAACCTGGGACGTATTCTCGTTAAGGGCAAGCTTAACTTCGTCATTAACGTATTCTGAAAAATTTTTCTTCATTTAAAACCTCTATATCTATTTATAATTTTTAGAATCCAAGGTCATCTCCGCCACCGGCTTCATCACCCTTATCACCGCCTTCAGCAGCGACAGCTTCAGCCTGTTCCTGCATCTGGCGAACTTCATTATCCAACATCTTGCTGTTGAGAAGAATTTCCTGAGTAGACATACCAAGAATCTTTTCCATGAAGAACTGCTTGGAGAAGAGAGGACCAAGTTCGTCAGTACCCTTAATATTTGTCGGAGTCGGCAAGAACTGAGAAAGGGTGTTAACGACACCGCCACGCTTTTCAGCCATGGCCAAATCACGCATACGCTCGAAGTCAGTTGCCGGATTCAAATCAATATTGTAAAGGGCCTTATCCAAGAACTTAGAAGGATAATTACGAACTTTCAAATGAACAAGGAAGACCTGAAGAATAATATCCGAGAATCTCTTACGGAGTCTGCGGTTCATACGCTGGAATGCAACTTCTTCAAGGTTAGAACCTTCAACACCCTGGTTATATGCAGCCTGACCAACTTCTTCAGCCTTCCAACGAGCCTGAGGAATTACGAGAGCGTCCATAACCATCTTCTGGAACATGTAGACGTCTTCGAGCTGGCCAGCGAATGTAGCACCGGAAGCAAACGGTTCAACAGTCGTACTATTACCAGAGTCATCCTTTGCGAAGAAGAAGTCTTCAGTCATAGCCTGAGTATTCTTCGTGGAGTTAATCATACCGGTATGGTTATCGATTGTCAAATTCTTACGGTACTTTGCGCGGATTTCCTGCACATAAGCTGCAGCCTTGTCAGGAGGCATACGGCCTGCATAAATGTTAAAGATACGCTTTTCAGTTGCACGTGTAATACGATAAACAGTCAAGGCGTCTTCAATATTCCTCAACTGGTTCAACGGGCGAATTGCAGGTTCCAAGTGTCCGCGAATATCGTTACGGTTCGACCATGGCTCACCGTAGTTTACGTATGCAATCTGGTTCGGGAGGAACTTCTTGATTTCATCGTTCTTTTCTTGCTGACGGTTCAAGAAGTTGATATTCTGAATGAATCCGTTAATATTGTCGGAATCACGGTCATAAATGGTGAGCATTGCCTGTGGGGCAAGCTGAACAATACCTGCAACCTTGTTGCCAGCATCGTTAAGGCAGATTTCCCAGAAAAGCTCAGCATCGATAAGCCACTTCTTGTAGTAGTTCCAGATGTTTTCCTTACCGATAACACATTCGACAATATAATCAAATTCCATCTTCAAGGCACTGAACTCAGTGTCAGTGAATGCGGACTTGAACGGCTCTGCAAGGTCGAATTTCGTAACGTTACCGTAGGAATCCGGACAAACGGCTTCATCGCTCATAATATTAAGACCCTTCTTAATCAAAGGGTACAATGCCATGGAACGATACCAGCTAATCTTCTGCCACTTGTTGGTGAAAAGGGTTTCAAATACAATATTGTTGGAGTCGTAAGGAGTTGCCGGGTCATAATATCCGTTATTATATCCATTAACTAAACGGTCCCATTCTATGGTATCTTCACCACGACCATAAGAGTTTCGGGCCGCTTCAACTGAACGAATTTCATCATTCGACGGCTTCAGTTTTAAGAATTCATCGCTAAAAGGGTTAATAAATTGTAGATTGAACATAGTTTTCCTTATCTTATAATCTCTATTATTTATAAAAAGACAAAGGCCTTATTGAAAACTATAAATATGTATAGATTAAATAGGATAAATATGGATAATACAAGCATAACTTTCGAAGATCTATACTCAAACTACCTTTCAATGATTTCATCCGATAAACGTTTCAAGAATATCGGCTCTGCTACTCTGATAGGTATGTATCTTGAAATGTTAGCTGCAACTTCTGACATGGCCAGCTTCAATATTCAGAGAATGATTGAAGAAGGTTTCTTCAGAACTGCACGTCTTGATTCCAGCTTTATCAAGTTATGTAAAAACTGGGGCTATGCTCCTCGCCGTGCGGTTCCAGCACAGGGCGAACTTATCGTAGAATTACGAGGACCATTCCCGAAAGAATTAAAGAATCTCCCTGCTGGAGAAACATTTACTATTGGCCTTGCAAATGACCAGTGTAAACTTTCGTTTTTGGATATGCCTTTCCGTCTTACAGACTCGCTGAAATATACTTTTTCTGAAAGCGATATTAAGAATTGTACGAATAGCACATGGTCCAAGCGATTCAAGAGTGTCAAAATTGACAGCTTGACCAATGAATTCGAACCGCTTGAATTAACAAGAGATCCTGTAAATAGTGCTACAAGATTTCCGATTAAATGCTACCAAGGCGAAATAAAAACTGTTGTCTTTAACGGTGAAGAATATATCACTGAGTTGAACAATACATATGAAAAAGGTTATCAGGAAAAACAAACAGACATTAACCTTGGCCAGCGTTTTGATATTAATGACCTGACTTTCAGTAACTGGTATGGTATTCGTGACCCGTTTGCTGTTAAATACAGAAGAAAGAATCTCGATAATTCATATTCTCCGAATAATGGTCTTACTCGTGTCTATACACGATTCAAGAACAGCTCAGATATGAAAATTTTTGACATTGAAGACCGTTCTATTTTGTTGAACAAGAAGATTCTCGAAAACTTTGATGCTATTCCGACCGGAGATTCACGTCCGTGTATTTGTTGTATTGAGACAAATCCGGATAAGACTGTAAGCGTCAATTTCGGACCGTATTCTTATCTTTCCCAGTTGGCTATCGAAGGTCGATACAACGATAAACTCGATATTACGGAATATCCTGATTTGTATATCGATTATCTTTCTACCAATGGTGCATTCGCAAATAAAAACGGTATTAAGGAAAGTAAGCTTACAAATAGCACAAAGCTCTACTTGCACACTTCCATCGGTGTCTTCGATATTACGAACAATATCAATTTCTTGTTCGCTGGAGACCTTATCGGTGGTGAAAACTTTGAAAGCAAGGAAGACATGTATGACAATGCAGAAGCCTATTGGACTTCTCAGTTAAAGCTTGTTTCCAAGCGCGACTTTATCAACTACTTCAATTCATTGACTTCTCCGATTGATGTTCTCTGTGCGCTTGTTTATGGTTTAAGAGAACTCGATACATCGTTTGAAGTCAACCAGTTTAAGAAACGAAAAGACCAGGTGTATGTCAATACAAAGGACATAAACCTTAACTATCTTTTCTATACTCTTGCAAGCCACATGTATATAAACGTTGGTAAAAACGTTTATATGCCGCGAAATATTTTTGTAAAAGACAGCCAAGCCGAATGGATAAATGACGGTTTCGTTCCTGAAATTGACAACATGGAAAATCCGGCAACTATGTATTGTGATGAATACAATGCACATATTGCGGACTATATCAAGTCTCTCATTTCTCCAGAAGCATTCTACAATTACTATGCACTTTTGACGACTCCTGGCACTGCTGAAGATAGTCAATTCCTCAAGAATATCCGTGAAGTTACAGAAAACATTAACCGTCTTACCCCGACCAATACTGTTGTCATGTCGCTTCCACCATTCCTGCATTACTATGACCTCGTTGGTACTATCGAAGTTGATGCGGGTACTACCGATCTTGAAGATTACAAGGAAAAGTTACAAACAAAGATTTATAAGTATCTCGATACTCTCACTCTCGAGACTCGTGAAATTTATAAGTCGAACCTCATCAAGCTCTGCATGGATGAAGACCACGTTGTTAATGCAAATCTTGACTTGAAGGTTTCCGATATTATTTCTCCTACATTCAGTCATAACTCCTGGAATGAAACCGACCAGCTCGCTGGTGTTCGTATCATTCTCAATATGGAAAAGTTGACTGACGCATACAAGGAATATAAGAATATCACCAACTATCCTAACGATTTGATTTTCAATGAAATCATTATTCCTAAGACAGACTCCAACCAGAAGTGGTTTGATACGAACAATCTCACTGAAGAAAGCACGCTCTATATTGACTTTCAGTATTACGCCTACATCAGTGGTTATAACAAAAACAATATCAAGAATACTGTAAGTCATGCCAGTAAGTTTACTTTCGAAAATGATCCGGATTCTAAATATATCAAGATTTTCCTTCATACGCCATACATCGGAAAACAGAATATTCTTCCTCCGATTATGACTACGCACAAGATTTTCAATTCTACTACAAGTTATCTTGATAACTATGCTGCTGCTGAAGAAGAAATCGAAGCACAGTTAAGGGCTGAACTCATTAAGTATAATGAAAATCCAGATACTTGTAAGATGTATAACATTCTTGCAGCTGATGGTGAAGGCGGTTTCAAGACTGTTGCTTCTTATGGCAACAACTACTGGTCTGATTCCAAGTATGAAGTTACTGAATCTCGTGCAACTGAATATGGATTATCACTTGACAAATTGAAAGAAGTCAATGATACTATCGTTGAATGGATGAACGGATTACAGGTTCGTAATACTGCTGACCGTTCCATTGATTTACCTTATACTATCAAGTCCTTTGACATTGTAACGCGTTCTGAAACTATCATGCGTCGCGGCGACTTGATTACCAACCTCAACGATACTCTTTCCGAAAAGGGTTTCTGGAATTATCTCATAACCACAATCCTTAACAAATACTATAATAACAGCATTACTGAAACAACTGAGATTTACAGTGATCCTTGGAAGAAGGCTGAACTCTTGATTATTGACCTTTACAAGTTATTTAAACCAGGTATCACAGATTCTATCCTTGACGACAATAACAATGTTGTCAATTACTCCATGGACCAAGATATTGCAATAATCAGATGTAGATTTGATGTCAAATACCAGAGCAGAACATAAGTATAAATAATGTATGGATTATACAGAATTAACAACTGAACAACTTATAGACCGTTTTCGTGCATTCATGAAAAACAAGGACTTCTTCGAAAAGATTAAGTCCAGTTGTTTTTATCCGAATTTTATCAAGATAATGAGTGATACTTGTGATCAGCTCAATTTCTATACCCAAAGAGCCGCTGAAGAACGTCTTATAGATACGTCCAAGATTAAATCCAATGTCATTAAGCATTGTGAAAATCTCGGATATGGTCCACGTCGTCCGATTCCGGCACAGGCAGAACTTATTATTCAGTTAAAAGGTCCTTTCCCGGCAGAAATCAATAAACCGGGAACTGAAATTTTCTTTAATCAGAATACCATAGATTTGTCATTCTCGGATATGTCATTTATTCTTGACAGTAGCTATTCCTATGTTCTTACGAATGAAGATATTACATACTGTCATGAACCTGATTGGCAGAAAAATCTTATCAATGCTGTTCCGCATACAAACAGTGTTTATATGCCATTGCAGGGAATGAACTTTGTTAATTCTGAAAATGTAACTGCTATTAAATGTTTCCAGGGCGAGCGTGTAACCTATAAGGTTGAAGGTCAATCAGTTCTCAATAAAATTGGAAAACCGCGTCAGTTCTTCAATATTCCAGATAAGACATTCTCTAACTGGTATGGCGAACGTGACCCGTATGCTTATAACGGTGACCGCAATTATGTTCAGAAGAACAGCTGGTGCCAGGTTGGTATCGGCGAAACCGAAGAAGATGCGCTCAGTGACGAAAATATTTTTGACATTGAAACACATTCCATAAAGTTGAATAAGAAATACAGAAAGATTAGTCCTGAAACTTCTGATATTATCAAACAGAAACTTTATGAAATCGTATCTCATCAGAAAAATCTCGACGTGAATTATTTCGAGCAGCAGATGAAAGAAATCGTTGCTCTTCAGTTGAGAATCTGTAAGATTACAACAAATCCAGATGAAACCGTTAAGGTCTCGTTTGGTCATGACCATAACGTTGTTAACGGTCTTATGAAGGCAGACGACAATTTCTATATTCGCTATATTTCCACTAATGGAAAGGCTGCAAACAGAAAGCACGTTGTAAATGCCAATATGACCGTAAAAACTCCGATTTATGCAAGTGTCAACGGTAACGTTATTGATATTAGTGCGAACGTATCGTTTATCTTGAATTCCGATATTTATGGCGGTGACGATTTCGAATCCATTGCAAGTATGAAGGTCAATGGTCCTGCATATTATACAAGACGTAATAAGTTGATTATGCTTCCTGACTTTGAAAACTACTTCGGTACGCTTACTGCCCCGATGTATGTTCATCATGCCTATGCTTCAGGTCAGCAGGAATTTGAAAAATCGCAGATAACTGCAAAAGAATATCCGTTATTACAGAATGTAATATCTTATTCTTTGATTGGTCGTCTTTATATCAAGAATGATGGTGATTACTATCCTCGTGATATTTTGAATGATGACGATATTTCAGAACCATATACTTTGTATGGTGCCGAATATCTTAACCACATTACAGACTACGTGAAATTCCTAATTTCTCCGGTCGGTTATTATCATCATCAGTATGCAAAGAATCCTACCGAACAGTGGATTAGAAACGTTCAGCTTATCCGTGAAAACTGTAAGGATAATTTGCCAGTCAACTCTACTATTCTGAGTTTGCCGCCGTTCTTGCATTACTATGACCTTGTTGGTACTGTCCGAGTAAATTCGACCGCAAACCTTCAAGAATACAATACGAGAATGAAAAACAAGGTTTACAAATTCCTTGACGATTCTCTACGTGCTACAAAGAAGGTTTATAAGGCTGATATTATCAAGCTCTATACAGATGATCCTGATACGTTAAGTATTGACGCAGATATTAAGGTATCTGATGTTATCAAGTCTCCTGAGTTGGAATACGAATGGAGCAATCAAATGAATAATACCACATACGTTGCTTATCTCGATAAAACTCTACAGACCTACACAGACGCAATCGCGGAATACAATGCTACTCATCCAAGTTCTAAGTTGGTTAATGGTGCCGATATTACATGGATGACAAATCCGTTCAATGTCATTCAGTTGCCTAAAACTGACCTTTATGGTAAACAGTTGTTTGACAAAACCGTTAACGGTATCAATGTCAAGATGACTTATTCGTTCTACGGTAAAAATACAAAAAACACCTATCATAATACGGTTATGACTCATTGTAATGCTACGGAATTTACAGATGAAAATAATAACACGTTCATAAGACTTGAATTGCCGATGGTTTATCAGTCGACTTCGAGATTTATCACAACAAATCCGGCCGGTTATGAATTAGTCTATACCAAGCTTGTTATTCCGAGCTACAATGATTTGGCTTCGACTTCGCAGTTGGATTCTCTGAAGATTAACACGTATAAGCTCAAAAACAATACAGACCTTAAGAACATCAAGTCATTAGTAAAACAGTGGCTTGAACATGGTCGTTTGAGCCGTAGTGCTGAACGTGCAATACGCCTGCCATACCGAGTGACAATATTCAATGATGATACTGACGCACGTGAAGAAGAAATCATGCGTAAAGGTAATATAATCGGTGAACACGATTATACAATTTCAGAAGCTTCATTCTGGAACTATATCGCCTGTGAAAAAATCATTAAGCAATATTATCCAGATATTGACGAATACACACATCCCACAAACGAATACTGGGTTGGTGCATCTCAGCTTCTCTATGACCTCTATGTTTTGGTCAAGGCAAGTATTGATGACTCCGTTCTCGACGATAACAACAACATCACCAATTTCTCGTTGGAACAAGAAGGTGCTGTCGTTATCAATAAACTCAATGTAATTCAATACTAATCGTTTCGATTTTTATTAATTAAAAAACCTACTCTTTTGAGTAGGTTTTTATTTTTGAGATACATAAGGATTAGATTATGTAATATCCATCCGGATCCATCTGGCTGAGCGACGGAATTTCGTTTGCACGATACAACGTAATTTCGCCAGGTCTTGTTGTGTTACCACCAGAAACATAGTTGCCACTCGGAGCAGAAGTTTCGCCAGCAGTACCAGAACCCGGAGCAGTGCCTTCATAAACAGGAATACTCGGAACCCAATCACTGAAGAATACGTTATCGTTGAACTCTTCGAGCGGAATAGAACCACGGTATCTGATACTCAAGGCTTCTTCACGTTCGTGAGCTTCATAAGCAGAATAGGTATATGTAATCTTCTTACAAACGTAGTTAGTGTCCATAGAAGCAGGTGTCCAAACAGTCATCTGGTGAGAAGCACCGGCAGAAGCATAAGGACCAACGTAATAATACTTAAGCTTACAGTTCTGAGCCGGAATATAACGAGGAGCCTGACCAGCATAACGATACCAAGGCATAACCTTGTTAACGAATGCCCATCTATGTCTAATGGTATTACCAACTTCAGTGTCATACTTCAAGTTTCTAATCAAGATATTGATTTCAGAAGGAATTTGCTTACCGAAGAGAAGTTCATTACTTGCACTCAAAGCATTCTGGGTAAGAGAACCACTTACAGCAGTTGCAGCACTGAATTCCAATCCCTTATTACCGGTATAGTTATATAAGTCAACACATTCGAAGAGATGGTTAGCAAATGTAATCTTATCCAAGTTATTGAAGTTGTTCGGCATACCAACGGTATTAGCAACATAGAATCGACCGTTACTGTCAAGATCAACGGCAATAGTCCACTTACCACCGTCAGCATTAACAGCATTCGGAATAAGTTCACCAGTAACGTCACCGTTACGGTCACGGAAGATAATACCAGTCGGGTCGATAGTAACAGACTTACCGAAATCATTAGAAACAATGTTAGAACCGGCGTCATGACCATCGTCACAGTTACGGAATATCATCTTACCCTGGTGGGCATAGAATTCAAGAGCATTGTAACAGGTTTCACCAGACTTGTTAGCACCATCGCCACGAACACGGTCAATAGTCTGGTGCATAGTTTCGATTGTTTCAAGTTCTGGTTCTGTATATTCCCTATCACCCTGAATGAATGTAGTACCATTGAAGTGACCGCAACCGTAGATAATATCTGCCGGAACGTCCTTATTGTACTTACCCATCAAAACCTGGTGTTCGTAAGTAGAAGCCTTACAATATTCACCACCAAGAATAACCGTATTCTTACCACCGATAAACTTATTGTGGTGACCACCAACAATATTAGAATTAGTCGGCTTAATAGAAGTCTTGAACAAGGTGAAGTTCTGGCTTTCAAACGGTGCATTCTGCACGTATGCGGTAGAACGCTTTGTCTTCAACGATGTGGTGTATTCACCCATGTTAAGTTCAGAACCAAAGCTGTTCATGAACATGAGTTTCAAACGAACCATATCAACCGGACGAGAAGTAGATTTTAACGTTTCTGCGCCGTTCTTATAGGATGCACCCTTAAGGCCCTTAATACTGAAGTCAGAACCATAGAATTCACCATAGTAAATAGAATCAAGTTCGCTCGTACTTCCCATAGCATTAGAAGTACCGACAAGACCAACAGCGTTATCAGCATAATTGGAAGTACCGACAATACGAGTATATTCGGAATGCCAAAGATAAACGTCACGAGCATTGAAAATCTTAGACTTGCTGGAGTTAATAACTGTAGAACCCTTAACACGGACCGGACCACGGCTCGTTGCATTATCATCAGATTGCAACTTATAAGAGTCAACGATGAAGTTATTAGAACAAGAGAACAAATCAAAATATTCACCGCGGAAAATGATATTATTATTGGACTGTACGTCAGACTTAATCGGACGTTCTGCAGCGTCTATGCTACCAAGAGGCAAGCCCTTGACACCAAGGAATCGAGAACGCATGATAGAGTTCTGGTCAGATTCAGAAATATTACAAGTATAGTTATCATATACGCCGTTGAAATACGACTTATAAAGTGTACCCCAACGAGAACCAAGAATCATATCATCGTAAGAACCACGCAATGTGACATTCTTAGCATTGAACATCATAGCTTCCTTGGTATCTTCAAGAAGTACGTTAGAAGTACAACCAAGGAGCAAGGAGTTGAAAGCCTGTCCAGAGAACGAGTTATCCTTAGACTTAATCAAAACGTTCTCATAGGAGTTTCCGCTAAATCCATTACAATGCGATGCAATAACTACGAAATTGTTAGAATTTTCAGTAGCACTGTTAGCATTAGAATTGATGAATGTATTATTGTGGCTATTTACAATGTTAACATCAGAGAACAATAACTTATTATTATTGGCATTACTGATTTTGTTGCTCTGTGCGCCATACAATCTGTTAGCATTACCACCACTCAGGATGTTATCATTAGAATCGAACAGAATGCTATTCGAAGTACCCTGAGAAAGGTCGTTTCTATTAGAATTATAGAATGCGTTATCATTATTCGAAGCACCCTGTCTAATAGTGTTATCATCAGAATTAAACAATACGTTCGGCGCATTGTAGTTCGGGTCTGTAATTCTGTTAAATTCAGAGAAGATCAAATGGTCTTTTGCATAACCGTTAATCTTGTTATCAAGACCGAACATATCAACTGCAATCTTGTCATTTTCAGGAACATGACCAAACTTGAAAATAGGCGCATCCGCAGAAGTAATGGATTCTGTGAACAACTTATACGGGTCACGACCTTCGCACTTAACAGTCATACCGACTGAGTATGCCGTAACGTCTTCATTAAGAGCAGAAGTTGTATGAACTGAAGTCATCAAAATCTGCGGAACATATTCCTTACCTTCATCCGGGAATTTATTGATAGGATGAATAAGAGCTGCAGCATTGAACTGATTTTCTGCGTCATCTGCGTCAATACAGTCTGCGACAGTCAAAGTCTTAGTCATGCAGATTGCACCAGAAGGGCCAAGCTGAAGTTCATCGAGAACTTCCTTATTCTGACCGATTGTAAGACCACCAGAAAGGGTCTTAAGACCGTTATTGACAAGAGCAAGCTTACTGGCAATATCAGAAACCGGTTCATAGGCACGCTGCGGACGACCTTCATTATCATCAATCAGAATTTCTGTAATATCTTCATTCGGGCAATCGGTTACAGTGAATCGTAACTGACACTGGAATGTAACAAATTCATTCTGTTTAGCAAGCAATTCAATACCAGGACCGATATTATCGCCTTCATTTGCGGTTTCCTGAATAATTTCAGCAATACCGACAATACTTGCATCCTGACGCTGGTTAACGTTAAATGTTGCTTCCTTATTTTCAGCATACTGCTTACCGATAAGAAGAACGTGACGAATACTAATATCATTAGTGATGTCACAGTTAAGATAAGTACGGTCAAAGTTGAATGCATAAGTTCCATAACGATGACCATGAGGATCAGTCATAAGTTCCGTAGAAGGAACATAGAAAGCGCCATACAAGTGTTCCTTGTAATTAGCTGCTGCTTCCTTATATGCTGTCATCGAAGCTGGCTTAATCTGATAATCACCTGCGGCACCTTCAGGATCTGCGGAAAGTTCATAGTTAACACCACGCATGAACAATGTGACGTTTTCGCTTTCCAAAAGATATTCCATTGGAGACATATCTTTTGCTTTTGCCATACTTTCGATGTCTTCCCAGTCAGCCTGTAAACCGTTTGGACAAATAGCATTCTGTGCTTGTTTATTTGCTACAAGACTAGCCAAACCACCAACAAGTACGTAGCCTAAAATGGCAAACTTGATACCTCCAGTCTGGCTTACAAGTAGCGTTCTACCTTCTTTTGTAAAAATAAATTTACTTTTAATTGAATCGGCCATGTATAAACCCTTATAATATCTCTTAATCTATTTATAAATAATTCATGCTGAGATATGTTTGTAAAATTTGTGGAAAAAGCTTTGAACATCATACCAAATATGGCCTCCATATCAAGAGAGACCATGGTTTTAACAACGTAAGGGAATATTACGACAAGTTTTTCAAGAAGGAAAACGAGGGAAAATGTGCTATTTGTGGCAAACCGACCAAGTTTGACGGTGTAACCAAGGGCTATAAAGAGACATGTTCAGTCAGTTGTGCCCGAAAATTGATAAATCAGAACCAAAAAGATGAAGAGTTTCATCTAACTTGTGCCATTTGTGGGGAACAAGTAACAGGTTCTGACGAAGCTGTAGCATCAAACAGGCTCAGAAGACACCTAAAAGAGCATCATGACTTAAATACTATCAAGGAATATTACGATAAATACCTCAAAAAGGAAAACGAAGGTATCTGTCCAATATGCGGAAAGCCAACAGAATTCAAAAGTATCAATGTTGGATATTTTACATATTGTAGTAGCGAATGTGCGGCTGAAGGAAATAAGCGAAACGAAGACAGCGAATATTCAAAACGTCAGGAAAAGAAAAAAGAAGCTGGCATATTCCAGAGAATCATTGACGGTATTAAGGAAAAATATCAAAAGTTCATATCTGGCGGCGACAAAATGGCTAACTTCAGTGACGTTCGCCAGGATAAAATGGATGTCAAGAATATCAAGAAAGAACAAACCTTTGATAATCCCGACAATCCTGAAAAACCTATAACGGTAAAGACTGAAATTTCTTGTGTTTCTAACCCTGAATGGGTAGGAACTCAGACAGAATTCGCACCAAAAATCGAAAGTTGTACAGTAAGACCTCAAACTCGCCGAAAATATAACAGTTATTACGATATTGATGACGATCAGGGCTTCTCCTGTAATGAATGGTGCTAATATTCAAGTTATAAATATAGTAGTATGGAAAAAATAATCTGGCAAAGATTCTTCGAATCATTGGAAGACCCTTCTGGACAGAAGGGCTTGCGTCGTCTCGTCAATAATGCTAATATGCTGGCGAGCGGTTTCGAAGCTAACGGAATACTCAATGAAGCCGCAATGTCTCTTAGAAACTTGAAAAACAGCGGCAAAAAAATCAACCTGTCAATGCATGACAGGAATATCGACAATATCCTAGTTTTCGTTTTTCTAAAATCGATTACTACGATTCCAAGAAAGACAAAGGCATACAAGCTCGGTCTTATCGACCGCAACGGTGCACTTATCCGCGAGCCCGTTACCAAGGAAGAAAATGACAGTATTTCGAATCTTGACCTTCTCATGTTCAAGCTTCGCGAATGGCTTAAACCGAAACTTCCATATCTTTCTTCCATTACCTGGCTCCAGAGCGTTTATAACAACCAGCGTATTCAGAACCAGCTTGCAAACACAAGCATGTTGGCTCGTCAATACGTAGTCCGTCAAATAAATTCACAGCTAGACGATTTGTTAAGGAAGCATTAAAATGACACCATGTCCTAATTGCCCACAGAAACAACAGAATGATTACTTCAAGTATGGTTTTACGTTAATGAATGGTGCGATTTATTGGACCAAGATACCAGAAGTGAAACAGTGCTGTGCTATCAAAGTGAAATTAATCGATCATACCGCCTCTAATGTTACCGTGGAATACGAAGGGAAGACTTATGTCAGGACCCGTAAGGATTTCATGGAATCGAGTTGGCGAGACATCGATTCCTATTAGTCTTATGCAATATACAAACAAGAAACGCCTCAAAATCCAGGAAATTGAAATAAATGACGAGATAGCATCAAGTCTATTTCTGGAGTGCAACCGCTTATTTTTTGATAATAAAATCCCAGAAATACCCATAGAAATCATAGAAAGTGATACTATGAATGGTGATTTGAAATATGATGTTGACCTAAACAACAAAACCATTTCAAATTATAGAATACAGATTTCAAAAAGTAGAAAAAGAACTAAAAAAGCGTTCATTTCTACTATGATTCATGAAATGTTGCACTATGAAGTAGTTTCTGAAATTCCTTATGAACGTATTGATGAAGCTGCTTGGTATTATCAAGAAGGCGACATGGATAAGTTCGATAAACTGTTATATAACAACAAATATGCCCATACCGGTCTTTGGGCTGAAAAAGCCGACAATATAAATAAGTTATACGGCATTAAAATCAATAAGGCATAATTATGACAGTTGAAGAAGCAATAAAAATTTTAGAAGAGAATGGAATGCAGCTCGACGAAGACTTCGGTATCGGCGTTGGTGCTCCTTGCGGTTTAGACCAAGGAATTCCACATGGCGGTGACGGTAAAGGTTGTTGTCCGCAACGCATGGGACTCATGTTCCATCGTTCGCCATTTTCTGTAAATCCGTTCTTTGCTGGTGTTCCGAATGCACATCATCCGCAATACTGGCTCAATCAGATTTCAAAGAAAAAGAAGAAAAAGAAAAAGAGAAAACTCAAGGAAAGTTTCTCCGTTATTGGTACATATAACGATGATAACGAAAAAGTTTATGAATTTGACGACGGTACTTACATCCGTGAAAACATGGACGGTACCATTACTGTTGTTGATGAAGATGGAGAATCTCGTTCCTATCTATTAGACTAATATGGAAGTTAAAGCAGAACAGTTAAATATTCTTTTGAATGCGATTAAAGACATCGTAAGGTCGAATCATTGCCCTGAATGGGTTGCTTCGAGACTCACTGCTGCCGTTAAAGCTGCAAAAGAATATAGAAGTAGTGAACCATCGCCGGCTAGTTCGACTAGCCAGTATGTAGTGGACGAAACTATACGTCCATTTATCGTGAACGAAGAAGTAATAAGCAATGTTCAGAATGATATTTGTCTTTACAAGATTGTAAATATTCTGGATCCAGTTGGCGGAATTACACTCTACAACCTCCAGATTTTAAAAGGCAACAAGGATAATCCTCCTGGCATGATTGTCCATAACATTCCAGAAACATTACTTCAGCATATAAAGAGATAAAAATGTCAAGACCATTACCAAAAAATTTAGTCGCTTCTCGTGAATTAAGAGCTCGTAGGAATCGTATTCGTACGGATTATATCAGAAATTTACGTGAAGAATCCGAAAATGAAGTAAATGAATCTGCAGAACCGTTAAAAATTCCAAAATTTACTATTCCTGAAATTCCAAAAATCGAAAAACTACAAGCCACTTATACCAGTCCTGTAGTTGAAGAACAAAATAATACTTTGGATGATTTTGAACGTGAATATCAGGCTTTTATCGAAAAACTTAAAAAGGAAAAAGAAAAGAAAGAATTGAAAGAAGAACTCAAGGCTTTCTGTAAAGAATACATCAATGAAGTTCTTGGTATTAATCAACCTCAGGAAGAACCTGAACCTGTAGTCGAAGAACCAGAAGATATAGTTGTAGATGAACCTCTGTTTGCAGATGTTGATGAAGAACCAAAATCTATGGAAGAAGAATATCAGGATTTCATAAATAGTTTAAAACAAAGAAAAAAAGGGATAAAACAATGAATAGATTTGCAAAACGTTACGAAGAAGATACATCCACCTACTCCGATTATGACAAGGCTCGTGCAGCAATGGCCAATACGGTCCGTTCTTACCCAGCTCGTTCATATTCCTTCCGCACTGTCGGTAATACCGATTCCTTCGAAAAGGAATATCAGGCATTCATCAACAAGCTCAAGGCACAGAAGGAAGAAAAGGCTGTCGAAGAAACTTCTGTTGTCGAAGAAACCAAGGTTGAAGAAGTAGCTCCGATTGTAGAAGAAACTCCAGTTGTTGAAGAAACTCCGTCTCCGAAAAAGCGCAAGAGCAAGGTTACTGTTGAAGAAACAGTTGCCACTGATGATACTCTCTTCGGTTAATTATAAATAATATATGAACGATTTACAGAAATTGGCATCTCAGTTGCTCACTGGATATGGTGTTGAAGGCGACAACGGTATGGATAAGCTTGGTACGGTAGAAGCCTATACGGTAACTACCGATAACCTCATATGTCCGTGTTGTCGTGCTAAATTGCGTCTTGTTGACAGTTCTAAACAGGAATTCGAAGATGATGACCTTGTTAATGTTACCGAAAGCAAACAGCAAAGTATCAATGAAAATAAGATTGCTGACTATTTGCTTGAAATCATCGAAGACGCGGCTCAGAATATCTACAAGGACGAACTTGAGGTCGAAGAGCCAACAACAGATTCTATGGGTAATATAACTGACGATTACAATGAACGCTTCCTCTATATGAGTGACAGTTTGAAGAAAATCGTCAAAACCAAGGCTAACGCAATAGCCAACATGGTTAAACAAAATGGAATTGAAGTGTCACCATTCTATATCGAAAATGAGATTTTCTCGGTATTGAAGTCATACGCTTATAAATAATAAAAAAGAGGAATTTAAAATGAACAACCAGTTTAATAATGCATTATATCGCGCTTCTGCTCTTCTCTGCGAAGGCTTTGGTGCTCCTGAAGAAGAAGATCCGACATTCACCATCTCTACTGAAGAAACTCCGGCTGGCGTTCCTACTGTAGAATCTGACCCGACTGCTACTCCTGCTGAAGAAACCGCTACTGAGGAAGAAGAAGGTGAAGAAAAGACTTATGATGTCGACGTTGCCAACCCGGTTTGCCCGTGCTGCGGCGCTCGCTTGAATATCATTGATACTACCGAAGAAACTCCGGCTGAATCTGATATTACCGATAGCGACATCCAGTCCATGGATCCTACTCTCGAACCTAATAATTCTACCTACGATGTCAATGACACTTTTGTAAGTATCGACAACATCTCTACCGACGATGACGATGACGAAGAAGAAAAGGATATGGATGAATCCTTCATGGACACTCTCAAATTGAAGAAAGATAAATTCTTCGGTCAGGACAAGTACAATGAAAAATTGGCTGAAGAACTTCAGAATGTAGCTATCAATGACTATCCGACAATCGTCAAAGTATTTGCTGAATGGGGCTTTGAGGACCAGTTAAAAAACTTTGGTCGTTGGGACGATTTCGACACTGACTATCCGGGTGAATTCTGGGCATGCTTGCAGCAGGCATTAGGCTGGAAGGTTACTGCCAACGGTGACGAACACGGCGACGGAAGCTGGGTTATCATTAACGGCAAGAAGTGCAAAAACGCTTTCCAGGCATATATTGCAATGCAAAACGGCTCCTTCGAAGGCTAATCTAATATTAAATCTGAATTTCTAACCATAGCTCAACCATGGGCTATGGTCTTTTTTATAAATATATTAAAATAAGCTTATAGGATTTTATGAGATTTTTAGATTTATACGAAGGTAAAAAGGATAATAATAATAGCGTAGATGTTGAATACACCTATGAAAATGCCTTAAAAGATATAGATTCAGATAATCTGTATAACTTGGTATGTAATATCCACCGCACAAAGCATAACAGTGGTGTATCTACCAAAGGTTTCTATATTGGTGGCGATTTTATTGAATATAAAAGTTCTCAATTCGCTGAGCTTTCTAAGAAACTTCGCGCCAAATATGGTGATAAGCTTGAATCTAAATTGTTAGAACTTGCAAAGAAGCGTTATCAAGAAAAAGTTCCAAATGAAAAGACTGCCGAATCTGATAAGATGTTAATCGATACTAGTCTTGCAAAGTATTTACAGAATCCTAAGCTTGCAACAACCAATGGTAATTCTAAAAATCCACATAATCTTGTCGATCCTGATAGATATGAAAAAATTGGTCAAGCTCTTGTTTATAGAACATCGGAATTTGTAAGTAAATTAGCTGATACTACTACAAAGATTGATGAAAACAAGTTCAAACAGTTAATGATTGATGCGTTCAACAAGAATGAAGAAGAAAACTTCCTCTATGGTATTGTTGACATCGAAGCAAAAATGCGTATTGACGCTGCTAAGCAGACAGTTAGCCAAACAGCAGGTAACAATGACGCAAATAATAAGTTTGGAACTGAACCGAAGGAAAAGAAAGAAGATAATAACGAAAACGATGAAGAAGACAATGAAATGCAGACAGATTCCTATTATTCTAATCTGTCTAAAGAATTGAAAATGACAAATCTTCTTTTTGAATCTGAAAAGGTTCCCCGTCGAGTAGAACAGTTTAGCAGTAATGCACGTGTTGCCTTAAAACAGGCTGATGCCGTTGAAGCTACTTGGCCACGTCAATTTAAAACATGGTATGACAAATATAAAGCAGCATTTGATAAGGGTGTCAAGGAAGCACAAGACAAAGTTCGTAAAGGTGGTGCTGGCGATGAAAAATATATTCCTGACCCGCTTACTAACCAAAAGATAAATATCCGTAAAGGTTGGGGTACTGGTGGTCCGCAAGCTTTCCTTGATGACCTCTATGCTAAGCACCCGTCTGTAAAGTCTGCTGCTGACGCTATCAACAGTGGTAATCTTACCATTTTCAATATGGGCCCTCGTCTTATTCTTGGTCTCTGTAAAGGATTGTCCAAAGGCGGTAAACTTCTTCAAGAAATCAAAGACGGTTTTGCTGAAGGTTTCAAAGAAATTAAAAGTGCATTCAAGTCTGGTGGTTCTACAAAGGATTATGAAACCCATGTAGAAGAAGCAATGAATGAAGGCAATTACGGTGAAGCTGCTGCTACTCAGTCTGTTATTATCGCTGTTGACTGTTCTCAGCTTCTCTCCTTGATGGAAAATGGTCCTATCGGTACAGTCGATTTTGACAATAGTACATTCTCTACCGCTAACAGTAATGATCAGTCTTCGCTTGAAGTCGCTGTCCAGAATCTTATCGGTCAGTTGAGCAAGTATTCTGAAGTTTATGAAAAGTATGAACAGAATAAGGATGTCAAGGTAAATAAAGAAGCTTCAGATACTGTTGTTGATTCTGGTAATGATGAAGAAAAGAAAAACAGTGAGAATAACGAGGAAGAAGACACCGAAGAAGATTCCAATATTTCAGATAATACAAAACCTGTTTATCGTCCATTCACACAGTTCTTAACTGAAGCTGATGATGATGAATCTCAGGCTGATAGTGAATCTGAGTCTGATGATGAATCCAAATCTGATAGTGAATCTGATGACGATGAATCTCAGACACAGGAAGGTCAGTTTAATGCTACGCTTTCTCAGATGTCTGCCGTAAAGGAAATCTTTGATGATTATCTTGATATTCCACGTCTTAAAGAAGTTCATGACGTTCTTAAATCTTTCATTGATAGCGATGAGCTCAAGAACGAAAATAATGGTCTTGATACGTTGAAGACTATTATTAACCTTTATGACATCATGATTAAGGAAGACCTGAATTTCGACCTCAAGAGTGATAGCATAAAGAACTTTGTTGACGGATTAAGAGCAATAAACGAAGTTAAGGAAATTCCAAAGATTGAAAACCAGCCGATTAAGATTTCTGAAGACATCAAGAAATTCCCAGCTATGGAACACAAGGGAACTGCAAAGAAAAAAGTTTCTTCTGAAGAAAATGCAGCTAAACTTGCAGAAGCTATTAAGACAGATTTTGTAAAGCATGTGATGAGCCAGATTTCTGATCTTAATAATTTCGCAAAGAGCTGTAAAAGTGATAAGTGGGTAATCGAATATCAGAAAAGACAAAAAGAACTTTCCAGATTAAGCAGCGTTCTTACAGAACTCCTTGAAAATGTCTATGGTAAAGGCGAAATCGGTGACTGGTATTATGCAGCATTAAATGAATCTGAAAACCTTAATTACATGAGTAAACTTTATAAGCTCATGGTAGTAGCTTCTATCATTGTTGCACAGCTTGAAGACCAAGCTCAAGGTGACCGTGAAGACGAATCTGTAAAGGTAATGATTCCTCCGAAAAAACAAATTATTGGTACTGTTTATCGTAGTCTTTATGAAAAGGAAGCAACTCCAGAACAACAGTTTGAAAAGGTAAAACACAATATTACAACTTTCGAACAGAAGCTCAACGAAGTTGACCTGAATAAAATTCTTCCAGCAGATCCAAATGATGAAATATACAAAGTAACTGACCCTAAAGCATTCAATGAAAAAATTAACAGCTTTGCCACACGTGCAAATGAAGGTCTTACTATTCATCTTGGTACTGAAGGCAATGGTATTATTTCCATGGCTCGAAACATTGTTGGAAATAGCCTTGAAATTGGTAAAAAGATACGTAAAAAACTCTATGAGTCAGATTGTAAGAAGATTTGCACAATGTTCAATGAAGGTACTGATAAGAACCGCGAACATTCTGACCTCTTCGCTTACTATGCTGCCGCATGGGCAATTTTGGAACCTGCAAAGGAAGCACTTACAGAAGGAGAGCAGACCGAAGATACCAAATTGCGTCAAGGTCATTACGAAGGCAATGAAAATGATGACTCTTCGGAAAATCAGGAAAATAACGAAGGTCAGGAAAAGAAAGAATCCTACCAGTTTCCAGGTGTTTCACCAGACTCATTGATTAATGAAATCTATAAATATATCAGAGGTTCTAAATGATAACAGAAGATTTTGAAAAACTTATCGACCATCTTTATAATGCCACTCAGGATTATAAGATTATTGTCGAAGATAACGACCTGGACGTTGAACAGGCCGCAGAAAAGGGTAAGGATATTCGTACTATTATCCGTGACGCTATTAAGCCTCAGGTTGATATTGCGACATCAGTTATCGATTCTATCGGTACAAGTTTCGACGATACCATTAGTCAGACCAAGCGTATGAAAGATGCTATCGACCAGATTCAATCCTGGGAAAAGCAGATTCATGGTGCTTGCGAACAGATTATCAATACTGTCGAATCCAAGGACGGAAGCATTGACCGTGAAGAATCCATTGTCAACGATTCTTCCAAGTGCAGTCCGATGGCTTTCAACAAGTATATTAAGAATTATACGTCCCGCGATTACAGTACGCTCGAGCTTGCTTCGGCTATCGTAACGTTCTATAACTCGCTCGCTTAATAATTTTTACATAATTAAAAAAGAGGATTGAAAAATCCTCTTTTTTATTTTCGCTTTCAGAACTTTTACTTGACGTCCATCGCAGTGAGAACTTCGCGGGCATTCTGAAGTTGACCCTTCTTAACAGCAATGTCTTGCTTAATCTGGTCACGCTTCTGGATGAGAGGTTCCTTAATCTTACGATAGAGGTAGAGTCTGTGCTTGGTATCAAGTTTGGCTCCGACTTTCTTAATCAAGAATATAGCATTCTTCAGGTTGGTGAATTCAAGATCTTCATCGTTGAGCTTCTTACCGTTGAATACCAATTCGATAGCAGTCTTAACCTTTTCGATTTCAACAAGCTGGTCATCCTTAAGAGTCTGAATAACGGACATTACAGTCTGCATGACCTTTTCAGTATCATACATCATCTTGCCCGCTGGATTCTTGGACAACGTTACATCGTCGGAATCAGACTGGCCCTGAGTGAAGTCTGGGTCATCTTCATGAGAACCATCATCAATAGGAGACTTCTTATCGTCACCAGTTTCACCTTCGGCTCCAGCGTCTCCGCCTTCGCCACCAGCGTCTCCACCAGCACCGCCACCGGCACCACCAGCTCCGCCAGCACCGCCTGCGGCATCACTGCCAAACGGATCACCACCAGCGTCACCGCCCAAATCATCTCCGCCACCGGCGTCATCTGCAGCAAACGGGTCACCAGCGTCATCACCGCCGCCAGCGTCATCACCGCCGAAATCATCAGCTTCAGTCAAAAACTTCTTATATTCTGTACTGAATGAAAGATTAATCGGGCTAACCGTTTCTTCTAAAATTTCTTTTAAATCTCTCATATTTTCCTTCCTAGAACTTATAAATTGCTTCAATACGTTCCTTGATTATCTCTTTATTTATAGATCGGATATTGGAGCATGTCAAATAGTTGAAGAAAATCCTAGCTGTTTTGGTATTTTTCTTCGTTAAAAGGTCATATAAACCGGCCTTATTTTCGGTTAAAATAAGATTAACCATCAATTCCATGAGGTCTGTAAGTCTGTCCTTGGAGATTTCAACATCTTCATCGACACAGTTCTTAAACATCTTACAGAAATACTTCTCTAAAAATTCGTTTCTATGTGAAATTTTATAATGCACTGAAAAAACCATCCTTATCCCTCTGCTCCTTCATCTTCAAACTTAAAATCTGGCATCTCGGATTCAACGAGTTCGGGCTTTTGTTTATTGTTTAAAATCATGTCTAATGCGTCACGCGAATTAGAACAGAATATATTATTAGTCTGCGTCATATTCGGCAACTTTCCGGCCTTAGAGGACATGCGATTATTCGCAATTCGTTCCTTCTGTTCCATGGAAGCCAACTTGATATTCTCATTAGACTCTGTGATTTGGTAATCCGTAACCTGTTTCTCAAGCTTGATAAGTTCGGAAAGGTTTTCGGTAATAGTCTTAGAAATATTGGCAAAGCTAGCAATAAGTCCAAGGTCGCATCCGAACTTAATCTGTCCGGCAAGCGTCTCAAGAACCATTCTATTCGTTGAAATAAGATCCTGAAGTTCGTTTTTAAGATATTCCTTATCTTCAAGATTATACTTCTGCTGAGCAATACCAGTCTTTACTTCGACAATAGCCTTTTTGGTTTTTTCCTCAGTTTTTTGAATTTCTTCTTTTATATCAAATTTTTCATCTAATCTATCGAATACATCGACGTTCATTTCACTCATTTATTAACATTCCTTTGGCTAGCCCAGGAACCCACGTCTTCTTCGGATAATACTTCGAAAATATATCCGTTTTCTTGACACCATTTTCGTGCAGCCTGCCACTTGCAGTTATTAACTCTTATAACATTGCAACGTTCTTGCCATTGCATCAACGATTTTTGAGTTTTCTTTTTTGGCGGGTCCGGATAGATGACATTTCCGTGCTCGTCGAGTCGTGCTATCTGGCAATTAGGTTTTACCTCGATAGCATATTTTTTAATTCCGTTGTGTATTGTATTTATTTCATAGTAAAAATCGATAAAATACCTATGAATCTTACCGTCCACCTCGGAATAATATTCAATCTTATGAATTTCACTACCCCACTTCAAAACACGCTCACGAAGGTCACACCATTCCATGAGCTTGTATTCCCAGCTTGAACGATATTCAGGAGGTCTAGCAGAAATCTCCCCGTTAACGTTCAAACATTTACTAGGATTTTTAGGGTAGAAAATACCCTGCCGGTAGTTTTTACAAAAGATTGACATATTCTATGTTTATATATAAGGCTAATTTTACCACCCCTGGAACGGGTCGTAATATTTTTTATTGTTGTCCATCGGTCTTTCGTCGTCATATTCGACTTGCGGATTAGGATATTCATAATGCATATCCGTATTATACGGGTCTTTTCCAGACCATGCCGAAGCTAAATTGTTGTCGTTAATCATCAATGGATCTTCGTAGTTAAACTGTGCATTAAGCGCCGAAGGCGCGACCCGGTAAATGGGGTCATTTCTATCAGACAATGTTGGCGAATCGGCCGAAATTGTCCATTTATTATCCTTATAAACCTTCAAAGTAAACGTATATGTATGAGGTTTCAAACCGAAAGCCTCTTCATAGTATTTTACGTCTCGAATTTCATAAAAATAATCGTTTGCGGGGATATAAATTATATCACCGATAGAAGGCGGTTGCGGTTCATATACTTCAGGCGTGTTCTTATCTACTCCGCCGTATGTAGAGAAATAATTGAATGCGTCGATACTTGCAAACATCTTTACAGTATCATCACCCCAAATACCTTCAAGCTGGTAAATTCTGACATTAGACGGAAGCGACTGTATATAACCATTAAAGTACCAACTACGTAGTATATAACGCAGCTGGTCTTCACCATAGAGCTTGTCACGCTTCAAATCTTCAGTGACTCGGTAGTAGACACACTTTAAACCATAAAGGTCATAGGCGTCGTTTATTGCGGAATCAACCGTGTCCTTTTCGTTATCACAGACGATATTACCGCCTTCACTCAAAGGGGCGGTAATACTCTTCATCGTATTACAAAGCCAAGAATATGCGGAAATATCAGTATTTGCCATACCTTATTTATACGGTCAAAGAAAGGCCTGAAAATGTAATAGTCCCGTTGAACATTCCTTCAGGAACAGGAACACCAACATAATCAATAGTTACCGCACCAATAAATGTCCACACCTGTTCGAAAAATATATCAAGCGTAGCATACCATTCTTCAAGTGTTGCACGTCTCGTATTATCCATGTAATCCTGAAATGCCTTACCGAATTCATCAAATCGCGCAATAGGTTTCAAAAGACCAGAAACGATTGTCTTTGGAAAAGTAGAACCAATAGGCTTTATATCAATACTGATAACGGATTTAAAAAACATTTTTTCAATGGCTTTTGTTAATCCAATGTAAAAGAAGTTTTTCTGCAATAAGATATTTAATTCACGACGATTTATCGGCTTAAATGCGAAAGAATTTACAGTTCCCAAAGGACCAACAACTGGAACTGTCGTACCTGCTGCATAAGTCGTAATAGCACCGGAAACCATGAAACACGGTTCTGTCATGTGCGATTGAAATACTTCACTAAAATAGGTATTACATGCCATCAAAATGGCAGTTTGTGATTGTTCTGCACTTGTGCTTCCAACCAAATACTGTTTTAGTATAGTTCCAAATCCTCTATGCATTATTTAACCGTTATAATTCCATTTCTTGACCATTCAATACGAATAGTTCCAACATTTCCAAAAGATGTATGAAGTTCCGTATATGTTACGGGAACAATATCATCAGCCTGGTCCATGTGATATGCAATAATAATTGCTGCTGTCTTAGACGTAAGATTCTTCACAGTATAATCATTCGGAGCCGATGTCATTTCAGTCATGCTTCCAATCATTTTTGTTTCTTGCATTGTATGCAACAAATATTCTTCACGGTCATAATGTTCGTTAAAAGTATAATTTGCGTCCCAATAAGCTGGGTCAAAATCCGGATGTTCCTTTTTAATTACATCGAGCGGATTACCACGTTCTGTCTTTAAACGAATTGGCGAATAATTTGCTGTGACAAAGTTATAGTCGTCTTTTACATAAGAATTAAACTTATCCTGCATTTTATTAGAAAACAAACAAGCTGAAAGAGGAATATCGTAGATGCTTTCAAAACTCGTTGTTTCTTCTTCCATAGTGTCCATATCAAAAGTAAGGAAAGTAACAGTCTTCAAACATCCAATATCAGAAGTTACGTATTCCTTCATTTTACTCCAGGTCCATTTTCTGGAATTAGTAATACCAGGAATTACACCGCATGTATAGATATGATACTTACCCGGTTCAAATTTATAAATCGATGGAATCTTAGTACTCGTAGTTGTCAACCTATCGAGATAATCTCTAAATACAATAGCCTTGGCAGGACTCATTTTAATATCCTTGCCATAGCTATCGATTACTCGGCTCGCATCAAATGCTACTAATTCTGTACTCATTATTCAATCTCCAAAATTAAACCGCCACTTGCTCCAGAAACATTACACGGCATTGACCAGGACTGTGTACCGTCACATTCACCCATGCCAATATTTATATACATGACATTATGTCCACGAGTATCAGTTACATACAAACCGTCCAAATCATCACAAATAATACCACTTGCAGCCGTGATGTAAGAATCAACTCTGAGGTTTTCAAGAAGACACTTTTCAGAGAACATTGCACCAAGGTGTAACGTACTACCGTCATAACGAACTTCGTCATTCATGCCATTATAATACTTACTTTCCGTTCCACGGTAGTTCGGAGTATTCAACGGATCCATAAACCAGAAACCATATTTGTCATTTCTTTCATCAATTTCAACTCTATGCTTGAACCATGTAAATGTACCATCTACAACTTTCTTAGAGAAATTGTATTTGAACTTGTCTGTTCCACCATAAGTATCAGCCTTATCAGCCTTAATACTATTACCCTTGACACCAATGTAAATTATATTAGTCGGGTCATTCTTTACATGATCGCTCATACGTGTAACCATAGTATCAGTTTTGAGATACTTAAATGGTTCGGTTGAAAGTACCGGAGAATTCGAAATTGCTGGGTCACTCCACACAGGCGTATAGTGAGAATGGAACTCGCCAACACTATTCGGATTATAACGATAACGGTCAATAATACAAAGTTCAGATTCCGGCAAGAATCCACTATACTGTGAATACCAAAGAACGTTATTACTTCCGAAATACATCATAGGTGCAAGCACCTTATTCTGAGTATAATGACCACCACGAACAAGCTGGTCATTCGAAGACTGCTTTGCAAATCCTAATCTTGATGTATTGCTAACTTCAGCATACTTAGTCTGAGAACCGAAACGACCATAACCATTTCCGTCATAGACCATGTGACCATAAGTTTCATCATCTTCATAATGGCCATAAGTAGCATTGTTAATCTTGACTTGACCCATATCGAACAAGTGGTCAAGCAAATAACCAGTAGTCTTACCACGAGTTTCAGTTTCGCTATTATCAAGAGCGAATCCGTTAACAGAAAGACACTGTGCAGAAGTTTCATCACGGTTGATTACACCAGCAATACCCGGAAGGTCAACACAAAGGTTAACAGACCAGAAGTTCGGGTCATTTGTAGGTGCTGCAAAATTCTGGTCCATAGTGAACATACCGACACGCTTGTAAACTGCTGAAGCTTCAGTATCGCCATAGTTAGGAATATTAGAAAGAGGCGATTCAAGAATCGACGGAATAGCAATATAAGTCGGTTTGATTTCAGCAATGAACGGCAATGCGATACCAAACGCATAAGAAGGTTCAATCTTACCCGTATCTTCTGTAAACTGTATATCCTTATTGGACAGATACATTGGTCCATAATAACGGAATGGGAATATATCGTTATTATCATTATCAGATTCATGATAAATACAGTTAATATTCGTAAAATGAATATACGGATATTTAGCACCTTCAACAAAATTCGTGGTATTATACTTATCGCTGATATTACAGGAGTTATATTCACAAACTGCTGCAAATGGCGCGAATCTATTATCGAAAGAAAAGTCATGCAAATCCGGTAAAGCAAACGGCTGGTATGCATACATCAAGCTACGATTATACAAACCGACACGCATACCTGCGGAAATCGGGAAACCTGCGGCGTCAACATTGTAGCCATAAGTATTACCGCTATAATCCATGGATTTTACATGAACAATACCTGTACCTGAAACATCGAAAAAGCCATTTTTATTACCGATAGCACTGAGGTTAGCTGGATTAAAGAAACATCCAGTATTTCCCGAGTATTGAATATCAAATGCGGTAATATTAACTACCTGACCAAGGTCTTCGATTCGACCCGCATCATAAGCACGTTGGTTGACATAGTAATCAAATTTGGTCTTATGAGTATTGTACAAATATGCGGAAATATTACTCATTGTCTGTTCAGTACCAAGTACAAGAGAACCGAACATTGCACCAATATTCTTGATAGATTTCAACTCAATATTATAGTTCTTACAACCGTTGAACGTATAGTGTTCAAGCATGTAAGAAACAACTGGCTTCAAACCATCTGGTTTTTCATAGTTTGCAATAAAGCATTCATTAGCTGCCTTATTACTGAAATAATTACCACCAATCTTTTCCGAATTCAAAATATGCGGAATCTTCATGGTATACACTTCATATTTCGGTTGGAGACCACCAACTTCACGCATAAACGTCAATTCAATGTCCATGGCACCAATGATATTGAATGTATTATAACTGTAATTATTATTTCCATAAATTCCCATCATGTTCAAATAATTACGTTCTTTATTGGAAGGAATATTTATTTCATTCTTGTATTCAAGTATGAAACCACCAATACTACAAGAAACAAGTTTAGTATCAGAAATAAGATAACCAGAAGTATCTACATACTTATATGCGTTAACATCGCCGCTCAAAGATACACATGAACCAATATTCATGCCGCCACCGTTATAGGTACGTTGTGGATTCATGTTATATACGGCAAACTGACTACCACCGGCATAATTGATACCGGAAACGAAACCGATATTATTAAGTTCGCAAATCTTGAGTGTCTTACCGACGTCACCATTCGGATAGTCTCTACTAGCTTCAAGTACATATTTAAAATCGTTTTCCAGCGATTCTTCATGGCCATAATTACCGTACAAATAAACAATACCTGTACAGTTCGGATCTACCAAACCGATAGGCTGATTTATCGTTTCAAAGTTAATCAATGCAAGTTCATCAGCATAACTAAATTTAAGTCCGGAATATGACGAAGTAGTATTAACAGCTGTGACTTCACCCGAGAAGCTAGACGAATTCAATAATTCGTTAAGCATCAATTCACCAGGCATAAACTTGGTGTTTTCGTTAATATCAGGAATGTAGTATGCAGAATACGAAGAATACGATTTGTCAGTAAGCGGATTATTTGCCGGAGCACCAATCATTCCATAACGATACATCACGTGTTTATATGCGGATTGCGACATAGTAAACACGTGTGTCATCGAACCGTCAACGATTTCCTTACAACCATTCAAATTAAGTCTTATAACAGAAGTATCACCCCAGTCCCAAGTACCATCGCCCAACGTACCGCCAAATTTATTATAATACTTATAATACTTTTGAGGCGCCATTGCGGTTGTATTAAAGAAATCCAGGTTAAGTACACTGTAACCGCCGCCGTGGTTTTCCCAGAAACAGTTTCCAGCAATATTATCAGATACGAGAGTAAATGTACCTGTATCATTGCCGAAGGAAGTAATCATATCACCATCGTCAGAAATATATCTCTGACGTTTCTCACTAATATCTGCTGCAGTAAGGTTAACACAAACGTTATTAATTGTTTTATAATCTGCGGCCTGCTTACCTGCAATACCGCCCAAGAAACCTACATAAGTTCCAGAAGTATAAGCAGAAGCATTCATTGCAATATTGGCAACGTTACCTTCATTACAACCAATCAGCAAACCGGTATTATAAGATACACGGTTGAACTGGTGCATTTTCACTGCTCTATCCAAATACTGTGTAGCAGAAATTTCATAATTGAAAATTCTCGTACCCGCAGCAGGATCACCACTCGGTGTAGACGATACCTTAAACATAGAAAGTTCAGAGCACCAGTCACCTTGTTTATCGGCAAGGAGTGCATTGGTATCAAACATCGCATTGATGTTATAAAATAATGTATGACCAGTTACTTCATACAAGTCCTTATTATTTGCAGCGGATGGATAAGCCCATTCAGCACAAGAGCTATTATCGTACGGATAGAAATAATTTACAGTCGCAGCGTCGCCTACTACTGAAATATCGCCGGCATACATACCGTTTGATTTCCAATAGCCTCTATTAATTCCGCTCATTGCTAAAGAACCGAAAACGCCTTCACCGAAATAACCGATATATGGCACAATATTTGACATAGAGTTTATGCACAAATAATCCGGATAATATCTATTAGCGTCAGGATTATCAAATGCATTACCGTCGTCATCTGTCTTATTACGAACTGGATATGCACCAGGAATAAAGTCAGTAATTGTAACGCTACCCTGGAAAAGAACGTCACTGATTAAACCGTTATTCTTACCACAAAGAAAACCGGCATTTACGTCACATGCATCATCGGTCATGTGGTCAATGCTTATCTTCTTATTGCACTTCAAGAGGTTATGACCTTTAATTCTTATAGTGCTGATAATACCAGAAGTACCAAGATAACCAATAATACCGCTGCTATTGGCATTACATTCGAGAGCAATATTTTCAATAATATAGCCGTTACCGTAGAAAATACCTTCATACGGTCTATCTACGTACATACCGATACTGAAATCGATATGCTTATAACTATTTTCTTCAGCTTTTCCATAACCAAGGTTGTCACCGAGAACGATATTGATAAAGTTATTATAAACTGGGGATTTTGAACCGCCGATAATACCATTAACCTTATCTGCACACCATTTCAATTCTTCTGCAGTTTCTACATAATAGAAACCTCTAGCCTTCATAATTGGAAGGGTAGTTTCCGGATCCACTTCACCGGTATCGTATAATCTTCTGAAAGAACTATTTTCGTCAAAGAAAATAGCATAAAGATGTGGCTGGTTTGGATATTTTTCATTGAATTCGTCCCAGTTATCCATGTCAACATAAGTCGGACGTTCGGCTTGGACCGTAGACGTACTGACCTTATAAGTATACTTGACAGCCTGAGCATGAGAAGTATACTTATTAAGTGCCATACCTTTTCTTGCGATAGTTGGATCATTCACAAATACATATCTTTCCACATCTGCAAGTGTACCAAGCTTCGGAAGAATATCTTTCAAATCTTCGCCAAAACTTTTATTAACAAGATGAAATGTCCAAACATCTTTGTCATCCAATCCACCTTTTAAAAGATAATTCTTGTATGTATTAAAAATAAATGAATCCATATTACCACTTCTTTGCAGCGTCGACATTTTCTCCAGAAACAGAAGTAATCACGACTGGACGATTTGTCTCTACACTCATTTTGAATCTTTCAGTATTATTATTATTTATTTGTTCAAATGCATAGCCAAATTCCAATGCAGCATTCGAAACCAATCCGCTTTCATTACTATCCTGGTCTTTTTCCAATTTATATTCTTTCAACCAATGCTGGTCAATAGTCTTATCCAAGCCTTTACCGAAATAGCCTTGGCATACTTCGTTAATAAACTTATCGGCATACTGAACGCTATTATAAACGTTATCACCCGGACCACCAATCAAACGATTCTTACCGCCCCAATGCAACTGGGAAGCAAGTAGAATATCGCCGGTCGGTAATCTGTAAACCGCAGGGTTTCCAATACTTAAACCTTCTCTGAGGTTAGAAGTTGCTGCATCGCTAATAGTAGGCATTGTAGCAATGAATACCTTATAACCGCCCCAGAAAGTAGAATCGTAATTTTCAATATGCTTAGTACGGTCAAAACCATAATTAAGAGCGGTCAAGATACCATTCGCAACGGTGTTGCAATAATTCTGGTCCTGATAAGAACCATACATAACGATTCCGCCAGCAGGAAGAGTATAAGTACCGTTACTTTCCATGAATGTATAAGTATTTACGTTCCACGGTGGCATTTCAATAGTATTAGCGTTCTTATGTTTTTGATAAACGTTAAATGCATACATTGCCAACATAGCGCCAGGACCACCAAGCATTGAGAAACCGACAACACCAAGTGCGGTAGCCGCAACGTTATTCGCAAATGAACCTGTTGCAACAATACCGTTCATAAGACCAGGCAAGAACATACTCAAAACATAGTCAATATCTCTAGGTTCGCTAAGCGCTGCCATATTAGCGGCAATCAAAGGTAAAATACGCAATTCGCCTACTTTCAATTCTCCAGTAGTCGTATCATTGTTTACGCTGAAAAGAACTGTCGGATATGTAGTGTAATGAATTCCGTCAACTGTTGCAGAAACGAAATCTTCCTGTACACTGTAATCGTAATTAAAATATGCGTCAGGGTCAGTAGCATTTGCTGGATGCAACATACTCATAACAGTAAGAAGCATTCTATAATTCTTTATCTTCCAAACATCATAAGAGAATCTTTCAGTGCTGCCGCCATGTGGCATTGTCCAATAATCACGCATGCCCTTATAGAACATCATCTGAATATCGACATAGCTCATATATACCGGCGCGGAAGTCTTACCGTTAATTGTAACAATATCAGGATGACCTTCTGGCAAATCCTGGTTAGACCAGTTATTCTCCAAGAGAGTAGCTTGACCAGTAATCGGATCTTTTTTGTAGAAATAAACAGCAAATACCTTTTCCATTGCAAAGGCATTCAAAAGAATATGGTTATAAACTTCGCCACGATAATCAAGCGGAGTCATGATATTTTCATTGCCATACTTATTGATAAAATCCTGAGTTATGGCCTTATTTGTAAGTCCGTCTTTATAAGTATTCTTCCAATGTGCTACACGGTCCAAGTCATTATATGACTGACACTGGCTTTCCTTTTTCCAAACTAGATGTCCATTTTCATCAGAAGTAAAGTTATGGAAAGTACAAGAGTATGAAGTTCCCTTATCGCAAGCATTGAATTTATGGCCTTGACACCATGGATGACCATGTTCAAGAATAAGTTTATAAGAATCAGTAGCTGCAAAATCGCTTCTGAACCTAATATCGACAAGAAATGCTTCACCGTCAGCATTTATCGTCATTTTTCTATTGGCGTCTTCATATTCAGAAAAAGATTCAATATGACGAGGCGTAGACCAACGAATAGTCTGGAAATTATTATCCGAGTTTACGGAAAATTTTTCAGTCTTCTTTAACACGAAGCCATGATTTACAGTCAACGGGCCATTACTGAAAGCCCATTTACTTGGAGTATCTTTCATAGCTCCGCGATGCATTACAATAGCTTCACCGCGTTGTAATTTATTGAAAATAATCGTATTTTGTACAGGTGCGAATTTCTCGTTCCAGTCAGCATAAAAACTGTAAATTGCCGGAACCCATTTATTCAAACCATTCCATACATGAAGATAAAAGGAATTCAAATACGGGAAATTAACACAGTCCGATTTATAAACGCACCAGTTATGCAAATCTTCACACCACCAGTAAAGATTCTTATAAAAAACATCAGTATCTTCGGCAAGCTCAGATTTCTGAACCATACCATTTGTCACGTTTCTGTCATTATTGAACACACGTGTATCTTCTTTATAATAGTCATACGGTGCAATCCATCCTTTTTCAGAAGTTGCATCATTAGGGTCCGTAAGTCTATCATCCCTTGGTGTCTGAGGGTCTGCGGTCTTAGCTTTTGTTCTTAAAACCGAATCCTTATAAAAACCTGGAAATGTATCAGTTTTTCCAGGAAGCAGACGTTTAAATTGATGTTCATAGTATTCTATACTATTCATTACCTTTTCTTCAGCCATGCTATATTTATAAAACCGATATTTCTATAAATATAGTATGAACGAAGAAATGAATACTGAAGGTTTTATTGGAGATCCGATTCAGGTTCCGCCGCCGAATTTCCCAGGTCCGGGTCCTTTTCCGCCGCATCCTGGTCCATTCCCGCCACCTCCTCCAGGACCTTTCCCGCCTCCTTCTGGAAGGCTAACTCCACCTCCGAACGCTCATACTGGTTCGGTTCCTATGCCGCCATATCCTGGTCCGTGTCAGAACGACCCGGTTCTTGAAGCTACTACTATCCAGAATATTGCAATGCTTCGAAACTACATCAAGCTCATGCTCGGTAGTCCGGTTATCTGCGTCGAAATTTCTGATGAACAGTTGAACTACATTATTGGCGACTGTATTCGTTACATTCAGAGATATTATTTCAGACAGGGCAATTACCGTGATTACCTGGTTCTTGACCTTATTCCTGGTTGTACACACTATAAGATTTGTCAGGAATTGGAATCCGTCGTTGACTTCGCTACTGCTAACTGGCTCGGCGACATTAACGAACTTTTCACGCTCCCGCATAACGCACTTTACGATTCAGTTATGAGTATGAACGCTTCCTCGATTTTCCGTGGTTCCTGCTACGGTAACAGTGCTGGTTTCGGTGATGTTCTCGGAAGCTGGAACGCTGCTCTCCAATGGCTTGAACAAGCTAAGATGGAATTCGGTGAATCCTATCAAGTTCGTTACAACGAGAAAGAAAAGGAACTTTCTGTTTGGCCGACTCCGCGTCATCCGTGTAAGGGAATCATGGAAGTCTACAAGAAACAGAAATCTGTAAAAATCTTTAACGACATTATGTTCCGTAAATTGGTCGTAGCCCGTGCAGGTATGGTCTGGGCAAACGCACTTAGAAAATATACCTTGACTATCGCCGGTGGCGGTCAGTTGAACGGCGACTCGCTCTATGCCAGCTATAAAGAGGAATACGACTACTGTCTCGAAAACATCCGTCTCGAATCCCCGAACGGAGAATTCTGGATCTCGTAATTCTGAATATACATCCAAAATTAGAAAAAACCTGGAAAAACTTCCAGGTTTTATTCTTTTTTAATAAAAATCCAAATATAAATGTTATTTTTATTTTGCGCAATAAAAATTTTTACTTATATTTGAATAAAAATTTTTACATAGAAGACCAAAGTAACAGTAACGAACGTCAATCCAATGAGTGTATCGGCAATGTCTTTGGCCGTTTAGGATTATAAGGTGTAAATCCTACACTATGATCGGGCAGAAGCCGTGACCAGTTAGAAGCTAATGGCCGTAACCGATAACGTTTCACCACTGAAGTATTTATAGCACTAAATACATATAGCCGCCATCGGTTGTATTGAATGTAGCTCGGAGTACAGGATGACCAGCCCGATAAGTCAATACGTAAATCCTCTTACTGTAAAAAGTACAGAAACCTGGCTAAGGCTTACTGTACAAAAAATTTAAAAATTATATGAAATAAAACATCCAGGCAACGCCTGATAGGGTGCTTCGCACCCATAAAACGCTGGCTTGCCAGCTGTGGGCGCATGCGCCCGTTAACTGATGTTTTATAAATATAGATATGGGTGTATACGATTTAACTACTAAAATGGGTAGACCTACTCGTGGAAATCTTAGATCTATCTGGGATAATGACTTTTATAATCAACCTCCTGCTCTTGAATGGACCTTCAAGGCTGTTTTTAACGATTTTATAAATTTCAAATCCGAAAGTGTAGTATTAACTGAAAACGATATGGAATTACTCAACAAGGCAGTAGTTTCAATAAACATTCCAGACAGGAAGATAAATACGGCAGACCTTTATTACGGCGGTCTAAATTTTAAAATTCCAACACGTGCAGAAAATGCTGGTACAATCACAGTTAAATTCAACGAAGATAGTTTGTATCACGTAACTACAATCCTTGAAAAGATTTATCACATTCAGGGTTTGAACAAATTCTATTATTTTTCAGACAGTGTACCGAATAATGCGGCACCTTATTCATACGGTGCAGATAACAACACCAAAGGTGAAACGTTAACGAAAGGTGCAGAATCCATTAATTCCAAGGCAGTAAATATCAATACTAAACCTGGAATTATTTCCGTAAAAATATTTAACCAGTTCAAAGATCCTGCAACTAATTCGATGGGTCTTAATGACGGTGACAAGGGTGATTATTTTAAGCAATACAAGTTTTACGAGTGCAAGCTAGTTTCTGTTCCGAGTATCACCTATAACTACGAAGGTGAAGGAACTATCACCCGCGATGCAATATTTACGTATAACTGGATGGAATTCAACACGAAGTATAATGAACACACATTCTAGGAATAACTTATGCCAAATAGTATTTTTATAAATGAAAACTTTTTCAACATGTCAGATCCGCAACCTGGCTGGTTATTCCATGTATTCTTTTATAAGACAACAGGTACGTCTAAAATCGATGACGACCACCTTATTGCAGAAACAGCAACGTTGCCGAAGTTTGAAACCACTACTGTTACAAAAAAGTATTTCGGTTCCGAGAAAACTTTCCCTATTGTAAGAAATTACGGAACAGACATCAGTTTCAGGTTTACAGTACGTGCTGAACCAAGCGATAATAATCAGTTATACAGTATCGCCCAGATTAATTCCCGTTGTCTTAAAGACTTAATGGCTTCTGACGGTGTTAACTATAACAAGTCTACGATTTATCCGGTTCACCCTGAACATGAAATCTATTCGTCAAGAGTAGGTACGAAAGAATATATAACCATTGATAAAATCATAGTCATGTTGAAGGACAGAACTGGCGAAGCAAACCAGTCCAGTAACTTTAATGGAGAATTCCATTTTGAAAACTGTGTTCTTAAGAATCTTGACTTCGAAAGCGATCTTGACTACAATAACGAAGATGTCGTAAAATGTAAGTTGACTTTCCACTCTGACATCTGGACTTACCATATCAATAAGCGTGAACCGAGCGGAAATCTCAAGATTGTTCCGCAGAAGAAGTCGTTCGATAACGGCGCTTTCGCTTTGGCAAGAACTCCAAATGATTTCTAATTACCAACCCTGGAACGGGTCGTAATATTTTTTATTATTGTCCATCGGACGTTCATCATCGTATTCTACTGACGGTTCAGGATATTTGTATTCGACATGGCTATTGACGTTATCCTTGGGCTTATCTTCGGCAGTCTTATCCTTAGGCAAATCCTTGTTAATTTCAAGAATATCGCTGTCAGGTCCGACTTTTGATGTCGGATGACCGGTAGAAGTTTTATCGTCAATATCGAATATCTCGTCTAGTTCGCTGAATGTTCTCATCTTATCCATATTGTCCTCGTTAAGGTTGTCAATATCGACATTCTGGTGTGTATTTCTCCAGATTCTCAACGTGAATGTATAGGTAATCGGACTGGAAAGGAATGACGTTCCTTCGGCGAAAGTTTTTACGTTGATGACCTCATAGAAAAGGTCAGAATACTCGAGATAAATTATATCTCCGATTTTTGGAACTTCCGAATTATACTTTATCTGGTTCGTTCCGTATTCATATCTCGAAGCTTCCATGAAATGTTGGATTGTACACATACAGGTGATGACTTCTTCATAAGTCATACCCTGAAGAGTATAGGTCTTCTGATATGCCGGCAACTGTTCCGCATACATTTTCAGTGTGAATCTTCTTCTTACATTCTCGAGAGGATCTTCACCGTAAAGTCTGTCCTGTTTAGTAGAAATATCCTTGATATAATACTGGACTTCGAAACCGAAATTACCGAAAGCTTCGGAAGTTAAAGATGACATGAGTGCAGCTTCTGCAGCATAACAGTCGTTATTCTGACTATCAAAAAATTTAGGAGCTGTCCAGTCCTTATTTCTGATTGAACAACTGCCACTTTTAAACAATTTCATGAATTCTGCAGCGTAGTCTCTTGCCATAACATATTTATAAATATATGTAGAGGTTTAAAATGACTAGAAAATACATTATTGAAGCAACCATGCCGTGGAAGGAAAGACTTCAGAAGTTTGCGCTCGCGAAGCCTGAATTCGGTAAGAAGATTGCATTGCAGATTGTCGGATTGCTTTCCGACCAACTAGCCGAAGATTTTTATGTTGACTACTGTCTTGTTAATGACTTGTCGCCTGAACTCGACGACGATGACAATACGAAGGACAGACTTATTCGTTTCATTACCAAGGATGTTTTCCTTACCGAGGATATTCTCCCGTCGCTTATCCAGTATGTAGACGATGACGTTATCGAAACCGTTGTCGACTATTATGGTTATCGCAAGATGATGGAATCCGTAATGATTGAAGGAAAAGTCGGACGTACTCTTGGAGCCGCAGCAATCGTAGCCAGTAGCTTGTTTGGAAAAGCCCAGGCTGCTGAACCTGTTTCCGTAGACGTTCTTCCGAAGAATATCCAGGTTGAATATTCTATCGACCAGGACCAACTTGACGCTCAGGCCATTAACGACCTCAGCAAGAAGATTAAGACACAGATTGTTACTCAATGGGAAGGTTTCGGATATGACAATACCGAAATCACCAAAACCAAGGCATGGAAGAACGTTCTTGTAATTCTTGATACTTTGGATAAGAATTCTCCTGACCTCGCAAACCTTTTGCGTAAGAATATCAACGTTGACCTTCATAAGAAGATGGGTATCACCCCGACGCTTTAAGGAGAATGTATGGAATTAAACGAAGCAATTAAAATTCTTAAAGAAAATGAATATCTGGTAGAAAATACTCCTGTACAGGCAAAGCCGGACGATCCTTATTATAAGTTCTATGAAGAAATCGAAGATTGTTTCTACCATTTCAATCGTGGTGAATCGTATGATCTTGAGTCTATCAAGCGTCGTGTAAAAAGACGTTTCGGCGGTTTCACAATGAAGATGAAGCAAATCGATAATGAACCGGAAAATAAAAATAAGACATATAAATCTTACTATGTTGCATTCCTGGTCGAGAAAAACGGATGTAAAGGTGCGGTTGTTTTCGGTCAGACGGTTTATAAAGATGGCAAGCTGAATAACTGGAACTGGTGCCGTGCATGGACTGCTACGGGTAATATTGACTTGAATACTTTCAGAAGTACAGAAGACAATCCTGGTTGGCATTATCTTGAATGGCGAAGAGGCTGGGACTGGTCAACCTAATAAAATTAAAAAGGAGATTTTAAAATCTCCTTTCTTTTTTAAATCATGTCTTCGAGTTTATTTTTCATTTGGTCGAATGATTTGAACTGAATTACTTGACCTCCGGCTTCATTGAACATCTCACAGTTCTTTTCGTAGTCGTCGATTAGTAAAGCGTCAGGTTCGGCATAATAAGTTTTTTCCTTACCGCCGTTAACAATTAACAAGTGGTGTTTGTCAATACCGACATTTTTCTTAAGCCAGTTCATACGACCGACCTTGCCATCCTGTGCACGAACGGCTGTAAGGATATACAGTTCGATTTCCAATTCCTTAGTAAGCTTTTTCAGATAATCGAGACACTGCTTTCCTTCCGCGGTCCATTCTATTTCTTCCCAGAATTTAGGGCCAGCACTGTGAATGACATTCCAATCGACCTTTGTACCTTCGATACAGTTATATCGTTCACACTGTCCTCTAAAATCGGCAAGAACGCCGTCGACATCTAAAAATATTTTACTTACCATAGAGTTTTCCTTATTAATCATCAAATTCATCAAAGCTATGATGTGAACGCTTTCCAGAATTACGGTTAAATTTATTCTTGTTACGTTGGAACTTATCAGGTTTTACATCTTCAATCGGCTGAAAATCTTCTTGTTCTTCACCAGCAATATCAAATTCGTCGAAATACTTGCTGAATAGGGATCTACCGAATTCCTTAGGCCATTTCTTGACAATCCAAGCGTCTTCGATGTCACCGGTATGTTCTTCCATAAACTGGTCGAACTGTTCAACTGGAATATCGTAGCCGCAGCAGCAATCCCAAACAGCATCACGTACGGTACCAATCCAATCTTCGTAGTCGGTTCCTTCATATTCGCCGCCGACAGTAACCTTAAGCGGTCTTCCGTCATAACGGTCACCGTCAATGTCATCATCATAATCGCCGATAGTATTCATGGTTTCGACAATATAACCATTATTCTTCAAAATCTCAAGTGCTTCATTCTGTTTCATAAAAACCTCTGTATTATTTATAGATAAAATCTGTATTCAATAATCCCAGAGGATGTTCCTGAGTAGTCGTTAAAAACACTTCTTTAATGAATTTTGGCTGGTCGTCTATCTTTTCTATCCCAAATTTTAGCTTTAATTCAAGCCTCAAACTCTCTGCCAGTGAAAATGCGTCGATAATATCAGATGTAGGTGCCTTACCTTTCTTACCGTCCAAAACCGGAGGTAAATCTGAAATATTTAGAAGAATATTGCCATAGCTCTTTTTCTCGTTTTTCTCTACTAAAGCGTTCTTCATTCTAATTTTATCTGCATTTCCATATTCAGAAAAGAGTTTCTTATTCTGGTTAGGCGGATAAAAACGTAATTTCTTTCCTTGTCTAAAAAGCTCCTGTTTAATGTAACCTTCGTATTCGGCAAGGTCAAAGACCCTACCACCCTGTCCTTTCGAAATAGCGTATGCTTCTACACTGATATACTCGCAGTCCTTACACCATTCCAGAATTTTTGTCTGAAGATAGGCATAACGCTGGTAAGTATTACGGTAGTCGTCATAGCTATAATACTCGATACCATTTAATATAGCATTTTTCTGGACAGTTGTAAACCCATGGCGTTCAATACCTATAATATCGAACTTATCGTCGACTTCTTCTATAACTACGCCGCTGGATGTCACGGAAAGGTCTAATCCGGCTATTTTCATATCACCTCACGAATTTGCTTAACTGAATATTTATATAAATAAGAAAGAGGTTAAAAATGAAAAGAATTATCGAATCTGCTGCTGATCTGGAACCGGAAGTTATCCGTCAGGTCAAGGAATATATTGAACATTGTAAGAAGTTTGACGCTCCTTGCACCACCGGTGAATGTATTCAGTACATTGCCGATAATGTTTATAGCACCTATGAAGAAATTGAAGATGAATTCGGTGCTCTCATTACCGATATGATGCATATCTTCACTCGTAAGGAACCAACCATGGAAGATAGACTCCAAACCGATGATACCTTCGACTACGAAGCTGAGTTGCAGGCTGAATCCGTTAATGGTAAGGGAAAATTCAGAAAGTGTAAGAAATGTGGTCAGGTAATTACTGGAAAGGACGACTGTGATTTTACCAATAAGAAAGAATGCATTTGCTCCGCATGTGCAAAGAAACAGGATAAGCAACGTTCACACGGAAACAAATTCTTGGAAGCTAAGGCATTCCTTGAAAGACACGGATATGAACTAGTAAAATAATCGGTTAATTCCGAAAATTTAAAGGGAACACCGTTTGGTGTTCCTTTTTTCAATTATAAATATAGCATGGGATTACTGAACGTATATAGTTTCAATAAAACGATTAAACCGCATTTGGCATATCGTTTTAAGGTCACTTTTTATTACAATAAGAGTGGCGAAGAAATTAAATCTTTGACCTATTTCGTAAAATCAGTGGAGTTGCCTGTTTGGAATATAAGTACAGAAACTAGACAAAGATTCGGTAATACTCAGTATGTAATACCTACATTTGATTTCGGTCAGTCTACATTGAAAATAGTTTTCATGGAAACAGACCAGATGAGTATTACTTATTTTCTTAATGGATTTTTATTCCATTGCGTAGATAACAGGGTTGGAACTGCAAATCTATGGAATAATCTTGAACCGGAAATTTTGAAAATCCAGATAGATGAGCTTGACCCATCTATGCGTGGAACTATTGTTACGAATATTTACGCATGTAATCTCAAGAAATTGACAGTGCCTAAACTATCAAATACAGCTTATGGTACTCCAACTGAAATTGAAGCCGAATTCGTTGTCAGATACAAGTTGAACAATATCAATGTTCCTATTATCGAATCTGACAGATTGCCGATTGAACAACCTGAAACTCTCGAAGATGACCTCTTGACATTCGCTAAGCAACAGAATGAATTGAAGGATATTATCGATGCCAAGAGTAAGCATGCACTTGAAAGTTATCAGGCATATCTTACAATGCAGCAGCGCAAGGCCTATTTTGACGCACAGCGAAAGAAATTAGCAGCAGCTCAAAATCGTGCGAAAAATCTTAGAACTATTAAAATGCAAAATGCTAAAAAAGCCGTAGATAAAGATGGTAAAATCTATAAAAACGGTACATATTACTTTATTTCTGGCGAAGCACAATTAGCATATCTTGAAAAGAAACAAAAAGAAGCAATAGCGCTGAATGAAAAGTTACAGAAAAAAGCAAGTCTTTTATATGAAGACTTAGAAATCAATATTAGTAAAGACAACTGGTTGAAGGATCTTGAAGGTAGATATAAGGCCGGTGAATTTACCGATGAAGATTTGAAAGAAGTTGAAGCTTTTATTAAAGAAGCACAAAAACTTGATGCTTTAAAGAAAGATATTTGGAAAATTGAAAATAAGTCAGGTCTTATTGAATTATCTGAAGATGAACAATTTATTAAAGATTTTATTGGTCTTTCAAAAGCTGAATATACGTTGGTTATGCATGATATTGCCAAGGAAGGTAGCAACGCTAGAACAGAACTTGCCAAGGAAGATGCATTATATGACGCTTTTTCAAATATTGACAAAATTAAGCATAGTAATATGTCTAATACCGAAAAAGTAGAATATATATATGCTGAATTAAAGAAAATAGATAAACTTGATAAAAGTATATCTGATAACATGTTTGCTACTCTTGGTGTTAATGGCGATAAAGAAAAAATAAATTTTGATAAACTTGACAAGATGAGCGTACAAGATCGTGCTAATTTTGTTAATGCATCAATTAAAGCACTTTCTGGTAATGGTCGTTTAACGACAAATAACTCTGGTGCTGGTACTGGTACTGCAAGAAGTTTGGCTCCTGTTGGTGCAACAGAAAATGGTGACGGTTCGTATAGAGGTAAGAAAGGAAGCGTTGACTTTAATGCTCAAACGACAACATACGCTGACGGTACAACAATGTCTGTTCTTGATATTACCGGAACCAGTATGCGTAATAAGTCTGATTTTAGGGCATTCCATGAAAGTAATGAGGGTGAGACTAAGGAAAGAGATGTAACTGTCGTATTGCATAGACAGGCAGGTTCTGGTACTGGTTATACGAAGAATCTTGGAAGTGCCGCGCATGACAGTATTTCTACCGGTGCTGCAATTTATATCGATGACAACGGTAATGTTGTGGTTAATATGGACCGTGTTCGTGAACTAGGTTCTACTGCTGCACAAGGTAAAGATACTCGTAGCGCTATTGCTATTGAAATTTCCGGTGCTGTTGACATCAGAAAAGGTTCTGACGGTAAATACTATGCACGTACAGTTACTGGCGAAAAGTCCGGAGGTAAGGACGTTATTTATAAGGAAATTTCGGAAGCAGAAGCTAAGAAGTATGGCTTATATGAATATGACGAAAGCAACTCGAACGCACAGTTGATGTCCTCTGTTGATAAGGCTAAGGTTGGTTCGAGAAAGGCTGTTGATGCTGCTGGTAATATTGTCGATGTGACATTTACAAATGTTTATGCTCAGGGTTATTCTCAAGCACAGCTTGACGCTCTTAGAAAAGTTGGTGACTTGTTACGTAGTAAGGGTATCAATGTTACTAATGCTGTATCTCACGGTATGATTGATACAAGTTCTGCAAAAACGGAAGGTAACGATATTACTAACCAGCAAGGTATGAATGCTTTGGGCTTCGGTTAATATATAAATATAATGTTAATTTAATTATGAGGTGAAAAATGGCTTCTAAATCAGAACCAATAGATTTATCAAATTTGAACAACAGCAATCTCGGTGAAGTTTTGGCACAGCTCCAGAATTCTATTCCGAACAATGCTGTATTATTGGATAAGACATTGCTTCCTTCACGAGGCAAATATTATCCGGATGATATTTACATTAAAAAGCTTTCGACTCTTAATGTAAAGAATTTGGCAAGTATTGATGACAAGAATATCATGAGCATTATTAACGGTGTTCTTAAATCTTGTATTTTCAATATTGATATTAACAAGATTCTTGTCGGCGATAAGCTTTGGCTTATTTTCTATCTTCGTTCTTACACATATAACGATGTTCCGTTTAAGCTTCGTGGCAAGTGTGAACATTGCGAGTCGATTATGTCTTTTGACTATCGACTTGAAAACTTGCATGTCCAGTATCTTGACACTGACCTTCCGGAATATTTCATGGTTGGTAAGGATAAAGTTAAAATTGCGTTCCCGACCGTTTCTACTGAAACGGAAATCAATAAGTTGAAGACCAATGAGCAGATCGTCGAAGACCTTCTCCCGGATATTCTCGATACCGCTGCATATTTTAAAGAAGTTAATGGCAAGTCTATGACTTTGATGCAGGCATATCATTATATTCTGGATCTTGACCCGGTTGATTTCAGTAATTTGACAAACGACCTTAATCCTTATATCTTTAATGCTTATCCGTATGCTGACTTTGTTTGCCCGATTTGCGGCGAAGAAGTTACGCTCCCGATTGCATTTGTACCACAGTTCTTCTTGCCAAAAAGCGTATAAATAAGATATGAGCAGTTTTTCGGAATATGTTAATGGACAGGTAAATAAGAGTACGGATGAATTGGTTAAACGTACTGTTATCAAGCCTGTTCAAGCCGAAGATACTATTGAAGATACTGTTACAAAGTGCAATCCCGAAACATGGACAGCACGTGAAATTAACAATGTCAAGTATTTGATTTACAACAAAAAATTTATCAATATCACGGAACTCAAGCAAAAAATCGCAGATGTTTATAACGAACGCGGTTACAGTAATTACGGATTCGCTAAGCTTACTGAAAGAGATCTTGTAAGATATACGAAAGTGAAGAATATTCTTATGGATTCTTTCCTTAGCGAAGTCAGTGATGAACTTGATACCGATTATCTGGCTGGTAAATTTTTTGACAAGGAACTTAAAGACTTTGACTGGAAACCAGAGGAATACTAATGACAAGACCGACAAATAAATTATTGGAAGTCAAGTTGCTGGTTGATAAGTGGATTATTGAAGAAACACTGTCACGTATCGGAATAGTTGACTATAAGAAAAAGATTATCTATCAGTCATGCCACTTGTTTGAACAGTTTGGAACGTATTATCTTGCGCATTTTAAACAGTTGTTTACTATCAGTACGGACAAGAGCGGTTATCATGGATTTGGTAATGTTTCATTGGAAGACATCGAGCGAAGAAATCGAATAGCTTTCTTGCTCGCTGAATGGAACATGATTAAAATCATAAATCCAGAAGAAATCGAGCCGCATAACATGAAAGTAGAAATAGTAAAACATGCAGATGTCGACAAGTTTACGAAAGTCAAAAAATTCCACACAAGCAACTTAATAAATTCATTCGAATAACAAAAACCCGGATTAAAAAATCCGGGTTTATAAATATAGAAGCAACTGTAAAAGGTAAACTATGAAAATATTATGCGGTGATGAATTTAAAACTTTCCAGGGCTTTAAGAAAAAGCTCGCAAAAACTGTACTTATCGAATTTGATAACACTACATTAAAATGCTCCATTGACCATAAGTTAAAGACAGAAAAAGGATTTGTCGAAGCAAATGATTTGTTTATCGGTCAAGAAATTGAAAATACGGAATTCGGTAAAAGTATTGTAAAGAATATTACAGAATTAAACGATGTACAGACAGTTATTACTCCCGTAGAAGTTGAAGGAAAAGAATATTCAACTCCAAACGGTTTGATAAATCATAACTGTAGTTTCATCGGTTCTTCTCAGACACTTATCGACCCTAATGTTCTTAGTGATTTGATGCAAAAAGAACCAGTAGATTATCTCTACGATTTAGACATGTGCATTTATGAAAAACCAATTCCTGGTGCACTCTATGTTATGGGTGTTGACTGTGCGACCGGTGTTGGCGGCGACTATGCTGCTATTCAGGTTATTAAAATTAACGGAAGAACTGATATGGAATTGGTTTGTACCTACATGTCAAATACAGTTACTCCTGGAAAATTCGCACGCATTATTGACCAGACTTCCAAGATGTATAACAACGCCTATTACATTCTTGAAAACAATGACGTTGGTCGTCAGGTTTCTGAAGAACTCTGGTATGTTCTCGAAAATACGAATTTGATTAACACCGACAAGCATGGCCTCGGAACTCGTGCTGATAAGAAATCCAAACTTGACGCATGTATGGAAACGAAGCGTCTTATCGACTCTCGAATCCTTAAAGTATATGACGCCAATACGATTGCTCAGCTTTCCCGTTTCGAAGAAGTTTCCCCGAACGTTTTCAAGGGTGCAAAGGGAACTCATGATGACCTTGTTTCCAGTCTCTATTGGGGTGTTTATGCGACCTTACAGCCGGAAATTGATCTTGACAGTTGTAAGACAGTTCAGCTTATAGATAATGGTGATAAGACTATTGATATGATGGTTGAAGAAACCTCTCATGATGATAACGATAATTGGTTATGGAGTGAATTTAAATAATGAATCCGTCACAATACTCATACGACAAATATAATTACTGGAATATTCCTTTGAACGAATTGCCGACAAGGGGTTTATTCTACAATAAAGACGCCGTTATAAAAATGAGAAGCATGTCAGTTCTCGACGTTAAGTTTTTATCGACATATCGTCCAGAACTTGCTACTGAAATTTGTAATGAACTTCTATTTAAATGTTCTTACCTTGAAAACATTAAGCTGGAAGATCTTTATCTTCCAGACCGTATCTATCTTATTTTCTGGATTAGAAACAATAGCTTTACTAACGGAAGCAGTTATGTTTTTGACATCAAAGAATGTCCATCTTGTAATCAATCTTATAAGGCCGAAATACGTTTGTCGGATTTTAACATAAAGTATCTTGAAAATAAGTTTATTGACAAGATTCATCTCGACGATTATAATGTAGAATTGCCGATTACTATTCCTAAATTTAAGGATTCGTTATATAAGCCAAAGACATATATTGAAGAAATGGCTCTATGGATTAATCTCGATATTCCATACGAACAAAAATGCAATTTCGTAGAAAATATGTCTGGTTTGGATTCTGATAATCTTTATAATGTAATTAAGCATAATTTCTGTGGTTTTGACGAAAATTTCCAAATTCATTGTCCACATTGTGGCGGAACTATTCCTGTAAAAGTTTCATTGACAGATGATAATCTTTTCACGCATGTAACGCTTCCAAGTATTCTTGAACGTATCGCACGTATTTGTAAATATGCTCATCTTCAGATTACCAATGACTGGTCATGGCCAGAAGTTGAAGTCTTGGAAAAAGTTATTAACAAGATTTACAAGGAAGAAGAAGCTGAAATGAATAAAAATAACCAGACTCTTTCAAATAGCGGTATTCCGAACGCTGGAATGATGCCTCATGGTATGATTCCGCGTTAAAAATTCAGAAGAAATACAAGAAATGTAAAAATTTTTTTACAATTAAAGCTATATTTTAAATGTTAAAATACAATATTAATATTGTATTTTAATTTTATTTTTGCAGAGGAAATATGAAAGAACAACAGGAAGGTTATATATCAAATGAATATCTGCGAGATTTGATTATACGATACAATAGAAAAAATATTGACGATACCGGAAACTGGTGTGGTCCCTATCGCAGTAAGTTAAATAATAAGTACGCTAAGGCTAAAGAAGAACGACCGATTATCATGCAGAAACTTGAATCAGGTCAGCTTTCAGAAAAAGAAGAAAAAGAACTTAAAAAGAAACTTAGCAAGTTGATGACAGAAGAACAGTATCAGGCGAGTCTTAACTTTATCACGAAGAAAGAAAAGTACATTCCGGAATTGCGTGAAATGTACATGAAGTTGAGTCCTGAAGAACGTCGTCATTACAATTACGAACTTGACATGATTAAGAAAGAAATTTGTGAAGCGTTTATGAAGGTCATTAACGGTCGTATTATTTCTTTTAAGCTCGTAACTACTAAGGACCGCGAAGATATTGAAGACATCCGTCAAGAATGCTTAATGACTCTTTTCACCTACATAAATAGATATGATGAAGATAGAGATACGAGTGCATTTGCTTTCGTAACACAGCTTATCAGTAATGCTATTATTCTCTATATTAATCAGCTTAATGAACGAAAAGAAAAAGAAATCCCGGGTCTTGATTTTTATGAAAATCTTAACACGGTCGATGATTATAGAGGTGAAGAAGAATAATGTTAAATGCTCATACTGAAAACTCAGATGGAAAAAACATTGCCTTAATTTTTTGTAAAGATAATTCTGGTTGTAGCCATGTAAGGCTCAGATATAATTGTGAATACATTAATGGTCATAATATGGGAGTATATCCTGTAGTTCTGCCGTTCCCGACATTTGACCCAGGTTATCTCGCTCGTGCAAAGGCTCTTGTTTTCCAGCGACCGATTAATCCGGTTGATATTCAGGTTATCACTCGTTATAAGGAATTGCAATCGCGATTCAATTATAAGATTGTTGCTGAATTCGATGACCTTGTATTCCTTACTGGTGAAGGAAAGGATGATGCTGTTCCGTCTTATAATCCGGGTCATGAAGGTTTCATGTCCAATATCGGTCAGATTATGGATGTCATGAAAACTGTGCTTCCTATGGTTGACCAGGTTATTTGTTCTACTCCGTATTTAAAGAAGATGGTTGAAAAGGTTTTTGGACATAGCAACGTTAAGGTTGTTAAGAATGTTGTCCCGCGTTATCTCTGGAACTTTGAACGCAAGAAACCCATTACTGAAGATCTTAAAAAGCCGGTAGTAGTTTATTCCGGAAGTCCTACTCATTTCCGTACTCCTATTCCTACCCTTAAGCCGGGTCAGAATCCGAACTTCCCGAACGGACATCCTGGCCAGCCTGGCGACAAGGGTGACTGGAATACAGCACTTACCGATTGGGTAATTAAAAACGTCAAGGAAGACAAAATTGATTTCGTCATTATTGGTTCATTGCCGTTCTTCTTTGAACCGATTAAGAATAAGATTACGTATGTTCCGTGGTCTGACTCGCATACCTTCCCAAGGAAGTTCATGGAAGTACATGCCGATTTCAGTATTGCTTCCATAGTTGACAACCCGTTCAACAAGTGTAAGTCTTCTTTGAGATTTACAGAAGCTTGTGCATGTGGATGTGTATTTATCGGCGATATTTTCAAGAATAACGACGATAGTCCGTATCGCGAGATTCATAATGAATGTAAGTTCTATGATACTTCCAGTGTCGAAGAGATAGATACGATGTTCTGGAAACTCTGCAAAAAAGATAAGTATAACGAGGTTCTTAATTGGCAGTATGATTTCATCAATAACAGCGAATGCTGGTTGGAATCCGACGGTCACATTAACGAAATGCTTTGCATTTTCGATAGTAAGTCCCCGAATATTATTTAAAAATCCAGAAAAAATCTATCACTGTATGGCTAATGTTTTTTAACATTAGCTATATTTATTTGCAAAATTAAAAAGGAATATTCTATGAGATTAACACTTTCAAACGGCCGAACTTTTATCATCAAGGTTCGTTATCGTACAGAAGACAAAGCAAAAATCCAGGAAGACGAGTATCACCGCAAGGTTACTACTATTTGGAAGGAACACAATACCGTCGTTGCTATCGACGAAATGAAAGATCGTGTAAATACAGCCTGTGTATATAAGGGTTATGCTTATTGTTCTTATAAGGACAACTTCAGCAAAAAGACCGGTCGTGAAATTGCCTATTACAATGCAGTTACGGCAATGTTGCGTGATGGTGTAATTACTGAAGAAGAAAGTTACGAAATGGATAATTTCGCATTGAATACCTGGGTCCAGGACAATACTAAAAAAGAAGAAACTACAACAGAAGATACCCAAAAGGAGTAATAAATAATGAGCGATATTAAGTTCAAAGCAGTAATGACAAAGTTTCAGCCGATTATCAAGAAGGAAGCAGTTATCGTTTCTTTCCAGCTTAAGGTTACGGAAGATTCATCAATTCGTACATTCCCACAGCAGTTCCGTGGTCAGATTGACTTGATGAGCCTCTTCGCTTCCAATGCTACACAGGATGTCTGGCTCAAGGCTTCTATTCCGCTCGCTGATTATCGTATGAAGTACGAAATGACTTTTGACCAGTATGTTTTCGATGCTCGTCTCGACCATATCGATACTACTCGTAAGGAAGCCAAGGATGGTACTTGGTCTACTGAATATAATCTTTCCTTTATCAAGGAACTTGATAAGGATCTCGATACCAACCTCAGTTCTCTTCTGAAGTATAAGGCTATCGACCCGGAAACCGGTAAGAAGGTTACAGTTCAGTTTGATACTACGCTTGTCGAAAAGAATTAATAAGAGGAAAATAAATGTCAAAGGAAATGAAATTCGATACAGAAGCACGTGAAAAGCTTCTGAATGGTATTAGTAAGTTGACCAAGGCCGTTGCTACTACGCTCGGTCCTGCTGGTCGAAACGTTATGATTGCAACTGGTGCTCGTCCGGTTGTGACTAAGGACGGTGTGTCTGTTGCTCGTTCTATTGACTTGCCGGATCCGTTCGAAAATCAGGGCGCACAGCTCGTTAAGGACGTTGCATCCAAGACCAATGAGATTGCCGGAGATGGCACGACAACTTCATCCATTCTTTCGCTCGCAATCGCTCGTGAAGGCCTTAAAAACGTTACCGCTGGTGCAAACCCGATTGAACTTAAAAAGGGCATGGACGTAGCCGTAGACGCGATTATTAATGAAGTCGAAAAGAATGCCATCAAGGTCACTGACAAGAAGGCTATTGCTCAGGTCGGTACCATTTCCGCTAACGGTGATGAAGAAATTGGTAATCTTCTTGCTGACGCTATGGAAAAGGTCGGAAACGATGGTGTTATTACTATTGAAGAATCTCGTACCGCTGACACAGTTCTCGATGTTGTTGAAGGTATGCAGTTCGGTAACGGCTATCTTTCTCCGTATTTCTCCACAGAAGAAAATATGTCCTGTGTTCTTGAAAATCCGGTCATCCTTATGTACGGCCACAAGATTTCTACCATGAAGGAACTCGTTCCGACTCTCGAATTCTGTGCCCAGAATAACAAACCGCTTCTCATTATCGCTGAAGATGTTGATGGTGAAGCTCTCGCAGCTCTCGTTATCAATAAGATGCGCGGAACTATCAAGGTTGCTGCTGTTAAGGCTCCTGGTTATGGTGATTCCCGTATTAACAACCTCAAGGATATTGCAGTTCTTACTGGTGGTACCTTGGTTAGCGATGAAATCGGTGTTAAGCTCGAAGAAATCGATCCTTCTTATCTCGGTTCTGCAAAGACTGTCAAGATTACCAAGGATTCTACTACCATTATCGAAGGTGCTGGCGATACTGAAGCAATTAAGGCTCACGTTGCAGGCCTCAAGAATCTCGGTCTTGAAACTGAATCTGATTATGAACGTAGCAAGATTGCCGAACGTGTAGCACGTCTTTCTGGCGGTGTCGCAGTTATCAAGGTCGGTGCTGCTACTGAAGTTGAAATGAAAGAAAAGAAGGACCGTGTTGATGACGCTCTCCATGCTACTAAGGCTGCTGCTCTTGGCGGTATTGTTCCTGGTGGTGGTGTCGCTCTCATCCGTGCCCAGGCTGTTCTTGACAATCTCAAGGTTGAAACAGCTGACCAGAAGACTGGTGTAAATATTATCCGTCGTGCAGTTGAAGAACCACTCCGTCAGATTGCCCAGAATGCTGGTAAGTCTGCTGACGTTATCGTTAACAAGGTCAAGGAACTTTCCGGTAACGAAGGTTATAACGCTAAAACTGACGTTTATGAAAATCTTGTTGATTCCGGTGTTATTGACCCGGCTATCGTTACGGTTACGGCTCTTAAGAATGCTTCTTCTGTCGCTTCCATGGTTATCACTACCGAATGTGTTATCTGTGAGAAGCCTGAAAAGGATTCTTGCTCCTGCCACGCAGGTGCTCCGACAATCGACGGAATGCCGATGATGTAATTTTTGTTATATGAACGGAAAAACCCAGGTAGCAATACCTGGGTTTTTATTATTTGAATTTTTATTAACGAGATGCCTGGAGCTTTTCGTCTTCGTCGTCAAGCCAGGAGGTATCGAACTTATCGTCGTCATTATCGTCATCCCAGTCATCATTCTTAGGCTGAGACATACGTTTTCTAGCATTATATTCCGCGCGTTCACGGTTAGACATGTTCTTGAGCATTTCCCTTTCAACTTCACCGTTATAGCGGTTCATAATCCAGTCCTTAATAAGCTTATAGTTATAAGTCTTAAAGCTGTTGAACATATCGCCAAAACGCTGAACCATGAACGAAGTGCATGCATTATTACTCTTAATGTCGAAAATCTTACGACCTTTGAAAATAACACGCAAGAACTTGGTAAAGATACCCTTGGTCGGACGTTCGGTAATTTCAGCACTGATGACGTTTGGATTCTGCTTAATCTCATCGCGGAGAATTTCCAGATTATTACGACCTGCACGCCATTCATCTTCTGCCTTTTTCTTCTTTTCTTCACGAGTAGCCTGATTACGAGCAGACTGACGGTTGAAGATTGACTTATATTCATCGACAGAATAGACGAGTTCCTTTACATATTCCCTAATTTTGTCAAAAAGAGACTTTTTAGGGTTTTCGAGGAACTTATTGACCTTATCGTTTTTACTAGTGTTATCGAACGGATAGATAACGGAACGAGTAAACTTAGCCTTGAGTTTCTTGGATAGCTTGAAAAGGTTTGTAACAGAAACAACAAATCCGTCATCAGTTTCATCGGCTTCGTAATCCTTGTCGTCGAGCATTGAAATATTAAAATTATTGTCAATTTCGGTAGCTGTGTACTGAACAGTTACGAATTTTTGCTCAACTTCTGGCAATTTACAGTCAACTTTGAGTTCAATCGGTAAAATTCCGTCAAACTGGCGGTCCTCATTGAAATGGAGCTTAGCAACAGGTTCGCTAACTTCCAGATCTTCGGCCAAAAGCATTTCGTAATCGGAGTCAATATCAGCCAATCCGAAAGTTTCTTCCTTATTTTCAAATAATATCATAGTTACTCCTAAAATCTTTTTATTATTTATAAATATGACAGGAATAATTCTAAAAGTTCTATAAATAAGATATAAGTTATAATAATTATTATAAGGAGATTACAATGAACTTATTTGAAGCAAAAACAATTCTACAGTCTATCGGCTATACTGTTAAGAAGCCGACAGTTCTCGATGAAGTTGCCGCTATTCTTGAAAGCGCCAAGAATGACCTTCTCACTGAAATGGCTATGAACGCCCCGAAGACCGAAGAAGGTAAGGCTCTTCTCCGTGCCAAGAAGTCTATGGACTCCAAGAAGTCCCGTCCAGGTGCAAGCGGAAGCATGGCTAACGCTCAGGCCTACATCAACGCCTACAACGCTTTGAAGGCTAAGGAAGATGAAATCGACGGTGATGACCTTGACATCCTCAAGGCTTTCGAAGACGACGGTTATCTCGAAGCTGCTGAAAATGATGACATTACCCTCATCCAGAAGAAGAATAAGGGTAACGGTGCCCGTGCCGACAAGGGTGGTAACTTCACTCAGGCTTATGAAGCCGGTAACGTAGAACGTTGTGTTGACTGTCTTCTCAATTCCTGCCGCTCTGGTTCTACCTCTGAAGCTGGTATCGAAGCCCTCCGTAACCGTCTCGAAATGGTTCGCGGCATGAAGGGTGCTGATGCTGCCAAGATTGCTGGTAAGATTGCTCAGTGCGAAATGAAGATTGACGCTATGTCCGCCGGTGAAGTCGCTCCTCGTCGTCGTAATCAGGGTGCTGCAACTATCGACCTTTCTGCTTACGAAGGCAACCCGGCTCTCGTCAAGGCTATCCTCGCTAAGGCTGGTGTTAATGCCACTGTTGCAGAAGATGGTTCTTCCATCAGCATCGTTGGTACTGCCAACGCTATTGCTAAGGCTTCTGAAGCTCTTGCTGCTCATCCGAAGACTGCCGACCTCGTTGTTGACGTCGCTGCTAAGGAACCGGTTAACCGCTCTCAGCGTGAAACCAAGGTCTTCGCTGTTGAAGATACTGACATCGCCGAAGTTGCTCTTACCGACCTTTCTGAAGTTACCTACGAAATCGACGCTGACTCCAACCAGGTTTCCATCACTGGTACTCCGAAGTGGATTGCTAAGGCTGTTGAAACCATTCAGGGTCTCGGCTGCGGTATCGAAGCTATTGAAGGCTAATTCAGTTAGACAAAATTTAGAAAACCGACTATTTTATAGTCGGTTTTTTAATATATACAATATGGAAATCGTTTACAAATGTCATTGGCCTGGATGCACTTACCACACGACCAATAGGAATGAAATTGAATATCATCACATTATTCCGAAAGAACTTGGAAACCGTTTAAATTCTAACGTAGTCCTTTCATTCTGTCCAACACATCATAGGCTAATCTGGCACCCTGAGTGCAAGAACGGACATCATAGTATAAATGGACCTACAAAAATGCAGATCCATCATATTTACCCGACAGCTCAGTTGGACGTCTATGCCATAGAATATGAAACCTATTACGGAAATATATTCTACGAATTCTTTACTGGTGATTACAGAGAACCAAAGCCTATAACTGCGCAACTTGGATTAAATCTTCCAGATTAGTATATAACGCAATAAGCTTTTCTTTTACATCTTTTGCTTCAGCGATTCGCTTGAGATAATCCATAATTTCTTCAAACGTTTCTGCTGAATCAACCTTATAACCGATGATTCCTGAACCACTGGTGTTGATTATCGCATTAAGATGAAGCATTACATATTCGTCACCCATCATTGTAGTCGGATTAAACCCATAAGAACATGACGGGTTTACGCGAACACCGACGTCGGCTTCGCCTTTCAAGAAATACCAATTACCTTGCGGCACATAGCCGAGATCGACAAGATAGCGTCGAATCATCTCTCGCAATTCAGTAGCAGAATAATCAACACCTTTTACCATCATAATTTTTCTACAGCTCCTAAGTCTTCCCAGTATTTGCAAAATTCTGGTAATCCAATTTTACTGGCAATATTGTCGACTGTCTCCATAAAATGGTCGATATGTTCAAGCGTTTCTATTTTTGTACAACCCCTACAATAAAGAGGTACAGCGCCATTAGATACCTGCACAGTAAACCTGTTATCCAAATGCATCATAATCTTGAGATAGACACGTACTACAACATCTTTTCTGTTTATAATTACATTACAAAACAGTGTATGATCCTTATCGTCAAGAAAAGGACACATTATCTCGGAACATCTGTATGCATTAAAACGTTCCTTAAATTCGTTAAGCGGATTTACAACTGTATTTGCTATTGCAATCATTTCTTGTCTTGACGCCTAATCTCAATAGTTAGAAGCGGGTGACCGTCAATCGAATTCGTAGATTCAGTATTTTTCTGCCAGGCATTCTTATACCAAGGAATATCAAAGCTGTCTCGACCTGCTTCTTCCTGGTGCCATGGTATGCTAAATGACTTCCCGTTGATGTATATGTGCGTTATATCGTCACAATACCTAAGACGGTCTATACATTTCTCACCATCCTCTTTCAAGGTCGCAGAATCAATTAGTCGCGGAGTATGGTGGAAGTGTTTCCACTCGCGAATGTCAAAAACCATTTTCACGTTATCGATAATTGTCGAATGCAAGAAATCTTTATGATTTTCATCCCAAGTATACCTGTCACAGATTGTATCGAATCTGAGAGTCTTTATGGCCCACATGTCAACTTTGATACTTTCACAGTTCTCCATAACGAGTTCTATTTCTTGGTCATGCAGTTCAATATGGTTCATAAAATTCTCCAATTAAAATATAGTAAAAAGTTTATCCTTCCAACACCTCAAAAGTGGAGTTATTTATCCACTTCTCAATAGCGATGTCTTCATCGTCAGATCCACAATCCAGATGGTCCTTTATCATGTCGATATTTCTAATCAAATCTGTAAAAACTTTCGGTCCGAGATTTCTATTCACATGCCCGTTATATAAAGAAGCCAACGGTCTATCATAAAGTATAGTGTTAGATATAAAATGAAGCCATACATTGCATATTATAGGACCATTTGGGTCTTGTTGCATTATGTGATATTTTAAATTAAGTATGCCCGAACCTTTCAACGGCATTCTTAAATAATTAATATGAATCTCAGTTTTAGGTTCTACATCGATTTCACCTACAAAACCTTTTTCTTTTGCAACTTCCAAAATAGATTTAATCGTTTCCATCGGTGTCATTTAGTCCGCCATCCGTATCAATTATGCTTTCAAGGTACATATCACAAAACTCATGGTAAAATTTAAATTTATCTGCTATGAGCGCTTTAATAACTTCTTCATCTGTATGGTCGTTTGAATAAACATATCGGGCATAAATACCTTTATTTTTAACCATAAACTTATCGCTGGCAGAATCTGCAGGCATAATAAGCATTCGTTTACCAGGATCATCTTCCCAATAACGATATTGCATAACTAGCTCTGTCGGTTCGTGAGCATTAAACTCATCCGCCAGTTGCATCATTTCAGAGTAATTCATAGTTCTTCTATTATAATCCTATGATAATCGTCAATAAAATCTTTATAGAACTTATATCTAAATTTTTCATCACTAAGAAGTGAGTCTATACATTGCCTCATTTCTTCACGCTTTTCAAATTTTTTATAACGACAATATGTATAATCGCCGGGCATTGGACATGCGTCAGAAGTCATCCATAAAATATAATCGCCACCTGGACCTCTATATACGTTAAAACGCATTTGATTGTTAAATACATCATTTAACCTGCTTGCCCAATAGTCAAATATCATCGGTGCATCTAATGGATTTTTAAAATCAAACTTCATTATAGTTGATCAAACACTTCGTTTAGCTTTAAATTATCGACACGCTGTCGAATTGTATCATAATATTCGTCAATGTTTATATCTTCGAGCCAAAAATGATTATCCTTTTCATAAACACGTTTTCCATGTCCGTTACCGTGAATAATCATTGACGGTTCTTTACATGCTATACAAAATGTAGAATAAAGAGTACGATGAGTTCCTTGCCAAAAATCCAGCATATACCTGTCAAGGTCATGAGTCAATGACTTGTCGTTCGGTTGCAATGAACAAAGAATACAGCCCATAACTGCAGGATTATTATCTAAAACCAGGACATAATCCTGCAAGCCTTTTAATTTCGGCTCTACATCTTCTGGCTGTAAATATTCAACTTTCATAAGGTCACCTCACAATAATATACAATATATATTACTTTTTGTAAACCCTTTTTACATGAAAAATTCTATATCCATCAGCTGGTTGATTTTTTCCTGATTCATCTTATACTTCTGGAAAAATGGTTCAAAATCCTGGACAAGCTTTCCCATATCCAATTTCCAGAGAGTTTCAAGACCGAATAACGCATTCGTTTTCAGAGTTAATCCGGAATAACAGATTGCAAACATGTTTCCGATTACTACAAACGAAATTTCACGTAGGCTATTGTAAAGCGACGGAATTACAGTATACTGAACACCGAAACCGAGAGTCGAAATCTTTACGTCGTCGTTCATACCCGGAACATATTTTGTAATGTTTTCACCGTCCATGATATAATAACCGAGCTCGCCGAGACCCTGTTTGAAGAAATTAATTTTTACAATCAGGTCATCCGCTTGAGTAAACGTTTTCTTGTTAAAACGTTCACGGTTGGTTTTCAGATTTTCATCAAAACACCTTTTACGGTAATGGTCAGCAGTATCGATAAGATCCGTAAGTTCATTCAAATCATGACATTCATGCTGGACAGCATTCAAATGTGTTGTCAAAATTCCAACAATTTCCTTACGCATTTCAAGGAACAAATCGGAAAGATACTTGCCGAGACCGAGCCAGTCATAACTTGTCGGGTCTGTAAAATCCTTCGTATAGGAATCTGTAAATGACTTCGCATAAAGAGTATATTCGATATTCTTCCAAGAGAACTTATATCTGGTCTTGAAACGAAGAGCAAAAACATAGTCCTGTCGCGGAGTAAAGAACTGTAAGAAATAGTCATCACTTCCGTCAAACGTGAATATAAAACCAAGACCAGATTTCATCTGGATGTAAATACCGACAATGACCAGAAGTAAAAACCTGTTCTGTTCATACTTATCCAATGCCATGTATTCACGGGCTTTCATTTGAGAAAGCTGTTCTACAAGCTGTGCGAGAGCATGTTCAGCTTCTGTGAGTCCAACGCCATATTCTGTAGCAGCTTCTTCTACTCTTTTCCTTGTAAAAGATTCAAGCCATTCTAGTTCTGCCGTTGATGGTTTATTCAGATTAGACAATTCTTCGAAGATTTCATATTCATCCTTGTTAGGATCAAATCTTTTCGTTACCGATTCTTCTTCTCTACCGAAATTTTTGATATATTCGATAGCGCCGGAAATCAAATTTCTATTCTGAAGCATTTCGTAGTCTTTTGTGCCTTCTTCTATTGATACTAAATCGTCCATAAATGTAAATATAGTAAATTATTGAGATTATAAATATAGTATGAGTAAACTTTCTGATTTTATACAATACGTAGAAGACCATCTCGAACCGTTCACCCTGGACGACGATAAGCTTCTTAACGAGAAGCATAAGGATATTCGTGTTCGCGACGGTAAGAAGGAAACCAAGTATGTTTCCGACAAGGAAGGCTACAAGATGAAAGACGGTGTTGAAGTAAAGATGTCTGGAAAGGAAATAGCCAACAGGAAACGCGGTCAAAAAGCAGGTCAGATGAAACGTAACGCCAAGATGGGTCAGATAAAGAAACGTATTGAAAAGGGCAAAAACAAAGCTAAAAGGTTGGGTCTTGAAATTGGCCGACCGGAGGAATAATAATGAATTTCTTTGAGTACACACAGAACAACGAACAATACCTTGAGAATCCTTCAGAAGAGAATTCTCAGATTCTTGACGAAGCCCTCAAGAAGAAGTTCGTTATCCGTAACGGTAAGCGCGTGGTTAAATGGGTAACTACTCGTAAAGGAAAATACCGTGTCCAGATTGACAGAAAATCTGGTCAGCCAAAAGAAGTATTCATTACAAATAAAGAAAGAATCAACCGTAAGAAAGGTCAGAAGAAAGCCGCCATCAAGCGTCGTGCAAAACAGAAATCAATTTCCCGTTTGAGAAAGAAAGCCTTTAAGGTCCGTCATGCTCAAGGTATGGAATACAATACAAAGACTTTCAAGAAGAAACTTTCCAAAGAAGATTTGAGAGACATAAAACTCAGCCACAGCCTTCTCCACCCGAACATGATGCGTGAACAAGCTGAACTTCTTTGTGAATCTCCGTGGCCCGAAATTCTTCCAGGCTTTGTATGGGATTTCTTCGCTGAATACGATCCTTGTTGGCTCATGCAGCTCGTAACCCTTTACAAGTTCCATGAAATGGAATCTGTAGTTAAGGGACGTAACGAAGTAGAAACATTTACAGTTTCCCCAGGCGAGCTCGACACAATTACGAAAAATCTCATGGCAGACATCGTATTCAAGGGATTTGCACGTACGGATTTCAAGAATCTCACAGACGTCGAAAAAGAACAGTTCCTTGCGGTAGTTCCGCAAGAACTTATCAAAGCTATCGGTATTACTGAAACCTAATCAAGTTTATCTAATATCGCATTAGCTTGCTGTTCTTGAAATGCACTAATTATTTTATCAGGCGGTTCACAGACCGCCTTTGTAAATAATAGCGGGTTGACCTCATAAAACAAATAGTTTATAGGTGTTCCGACATAATAATTCGGCATTGTCGTAGCGATGAATTCATGATTTATATAACAGGCTAAAGTATCAACATAGTGTTCTTTTCCATGAAAGCTTATATATACTTCTACTGTATCACGAAGTAAACATGCTATGTCTCTTGACAATATCTTTTTACGGTCATAACTAAATCCATGCTGTAATAACACAGCCGTTATGTCCTGTAAACAAAAACCGAATCCGTGGTCATTTTCGTCAAAACGTATATTAACAAATACATCCATCATAAATTTTCTATTGCCTGTAAGTTCTGGTAGTTTTTAATTTTCGGTAAGATAGCGTCATGGTTTCCGCACATTATCTTTAATGCTTCTTCAATAGGAACGTTATGTAATAAGAAATCACGTCTTGCAATAGATGTCGTTATTAAAAATCTTTCGCCTTCGACACTTTTAGATTCATCAAAGCATACTATCTTAGTTACATTACCGCTCTCATTATACTTTACAGTAACTTTGAACGGTGTATTCCTAAATCGGTAAGTGCCCGGGTCTTCTGCATAAAACAATTCATAACCGGCATTATGTAACATAATTTTACATTTATTAACTTTCATATTAACCTGCCAGCTTGTCTAAATCCTGCATCATTTTATATTGAACAAATTTCGGAATAATTTTATGTGATTCGTTATCCAATATTTCCATCATCTTTTCGACTGTCATTCCGTATGCCCACTGTACCTTTACATTTAAAGCTTTTTCAGTCGATGCGATGCAAAGATTTTGACCGGATGAACTATCGTAACATGTTATTGAATTAACAGCATCATTCGTTGTTGGTCTATGGATAACAATTCTTATATTGCCATTTTGAAGCAAAGAACAAGTACCGCTACTATAATATTTTATAATAGTATAACCGCGTTTCTCCAAAGTTTTAATGGCATAAGAAAATAACATATTTCATAATATAGTTAATATCATGAAATATGTCAACCCTTATAATATGTTTAGAGTATTTAACACGTCTCGTTTTCTGAATGCTTCCATTACTTCCGTATTTTTACCGGCACATACCGCATCAAGAAAATGCTCGAATTTAAAACCGGAAAACATATAACATCGATAAATCAAATTATAAGGCCTTGGACCGCCTAATGTATAAGCGACATCTACACCGTCTATTATACAGGCAAGACTATGAACGGTATTATCAGATGAATATGCAACGACCTCTATATTGTCTTTTTTAAAGAAAACAGTATGGAAAAAGTCTTTATACACATGGTCAGTACATACAAAGTTATAATGAAAGAGCTTCTTGTAGCAATGTTTAAATGACAGTCTACCCATCCAGAACCTCCAAGGTGGACTTCATATCATACTTGTTAAATTCCATTACAATCTTATCCGGGTTACCACATTTCACTATTCGAAGAAATGCCCTTTTGTTAACATTCTGTACATCACCATTTCGACATTTGAATGTACTTGCATGATAACCCCACACCATAGTCCTCGGATCTTGAACAGTACAGAACATATCGCATTTATCAAAATCATAATCATAATGAATTCCGACAACTATATGTTCGAAACGATAACGAAAAGTTACCGTATTTTTACCAAAACTATTTTTCCAGGGATCGCAAATATAACCAGCTTTTTCAAGCTGTTCCATGTAATATCTTATCTTCTTCGGAACGTTGATTATCCTATGTTTCTCATCCATCGAGAACCTCTAAGTCTTTATCCAAAAGCTTGCCCTGAAATCCACGAATAATATCAGCATCACTATACTTTATAATAACGTCGATAATATCTTCTATTGTAAATTGGTCAAACATACAAGTATCGTCTCTTAAATACATTGAAGAAGCAACCCGTGTAGTATCGAGATAACAAGTTAGATAAATAGAAGTATGTTTTTTCCAAAATTGTATAGCGTCATCATATGTCATAATAGTAAATGTCGCATATACTCGGCCTTTTCTATACTTATAAAAAATGACATCTCTTATATTACCGGATTTTCCTTCAAATTCAAAACCGAAATCTTGAATAATTGCCGCATAGTTTATAAGTTTATCAATCATCTAATACCTTCAAAATGTCATTTGCACCATATTCTGAGAATACCTTAATCCAGGTTTCCGGTTCATTTCGGCATATCTTCACGAGCAATAACCGCAGATCCATATTTATCACAATCCATCGACCGCCATCATAACTACATGCTACTGTCATTATAGGCTTCTCGGCTTCTTCATCACGTATTAAACATCCAATATAAATTTCGTCATTGTCGTAAGTCTTCATAACCCATACTTCACCGCAACGCTTATAATACTTGAAATAATAATAACCGTGAGCACCATTATGCGAAGTTCCATAATCTTTTGGATCCTTTACAAATCCAGCTTTCAGTAAATATTTTTCGATAAGTTTCAAGTCAATCATCGAGAACCTCCAAATCCTTATCTACAAAATATTCTCTGACACCTGTAAGCAAGTCGTCACCTGATTCTATGATTTTATACAATACTTCTATTGGCATTTTCGGAAACAAAATATTGTTAGACTCAGTATAGGATGTAACTAGTTTTTGTTCACCACAAAAAATTTCAAGTGCCGGAAGTGTGTCATCACATAGAAAAACAGGTTCGTGAATAACAATAACCCTATACGGATCTTTCCTATAACAGTGTCTATCATTACAACAGAGTACACTTTTATAATCAAGCTCGCAAAGCTTGTTCATAATTGTATATGCAGTTATTTCTTTATTATCAGCCATTTAAAGGTTCCAATATTTTCTCTACTGAAAGCTTACGTAATTCCTCGATGATTTCATCATTCGGCGTAGTATAAAGAATTTCAAGAACTCCTTCAATAGGAACATCCTCAATAATAAATATACCATTGTCAAGCTTGTTTGTAGTGCATATTTCTTCTTGCTTGGAATCTTTGTCGCCTTCGATAGAAAATTTACGAACTGAGATTGAATTTACGGCTCCTTCTTTATCCGAATATATATGAAGGACAAATACGTCATTATAAAAATGGTGCGCTCGCAAACCGTTATAAATTAGTTTGGCATCGTAATAGGCATAACCAACCATTTCAAGATTATGTATTACTGACTTTATATCCAAACCATCCATGTAATTCATTTTAAAACTAACCTGCGCCATCGAGAACCTCTAACGTCTTGTTCATGACCAGCCTGTAAAATTCCTTTTCCATATCCTTATTCTCGGCTTTCAAAAGAATATCAAGAATATCGTTTAACCTTAGTCTATTATACTCGGGACGTTCGCACAAAGTTTCCGTAGTCGAAGCGATATAGGTGTGCTTAAACTTTTCACCCTGTCGGTATACATTTATATCCCGCAGCTCGTTCGTGTTATAGTCAAGATATATGTCGGCAACAATGTCATCGCGGTGTATCGTATGACACTTCAAATGAAATACCAGATGTTCTGCCGAAACGGCATAGCCTCTCTTCTGGAATTCTTCAGCTAATATTTTAAATCTAGTTTCATTCATCCAAGGTTTCCAATGTTCTTTCAATGTCATAGTCGTTAAACTTCTTCAACATATCAGCCGCCGTGCTGTTTATGTCGCTCACAATATCGATAAAAACCTTCTTGTCGACATACTCTATAGGCTTGCTCCTGACATTTGAGCCTTTTGTCGTGCTCGCGATAAGTTCCCATCCGTTCTTCTCCTTATTCTTGCCGCTCTTCACGAAACAGTTGAAAAACGTCTCGTTTTTGTAATAGTCGACACCGATACCGATACCTCGCTTCTCGTCTATGATGTCAACCCAGTTCGTATCGCGTTTTTCGAATTTATAGCCGCGTGTCAGAAGATACTCGGTAATTTTATCCATAGGGCGAACACTCATAATACCTCCAGTGTTCTGTCCATTTCGTAATTATGGAATTTCTTCAGCATATCGCCTTTGCTCGTCGTATTGCAGACAATATCCAGAAATTTCTTCTTATCGACGTTCTTGTACGGACAATCACGCTTATCGAAAGTAGCCGCCACGTCAGTATACCATTCATTACCCATGTCGAAAAGCAACAGCTCGACCTTGCCCATGTATGGGGCTTCGTTTCCGTAATACATACGAACCCGCAAGTCGTCCCTGTCGAAAGTAATCGTTGAAACTACCTCGTTCAGCCTGCAGGTATCGCCCAACATGAACTTTCCGGCAATAAGTGTGTCTATACATTCTATAACATTCATAAAACCCTCAGCGTATTCTCGATTTCCATCTTCCGGAATTCCTTTTCTATCTCGGTATAGGGAAAATTGCAGACAACCCTCAGGAAAGCTTCCTTGTCTACGTTGAACGGAAACCTATCGCCCTTGTTAACGAACGTGCTCGCAATAAGTTCCCATCCGTTCTTCTCCCCAGAATAGTTGATTCCCAATGTCATATCGCAATAGTTCTTATCTGGGGCAAAGTGCATAGTTACGGCGATATTGTCATCCTTCATGTACCGGTTGCTAAACAACGTCTTCGGAAGAATCTCGCGCTTAACGTCCAGCCTGAACCCGGAAACCAATAACAACTGTTCACATGTTACATAATCGTCATACTTGCTCATGGAAGCGCCTCCAACATACTCTCAATCTCGATTTTCTTGAATTCTGCCTCAAGCTGCTCGTATTCGTACCGACATACGACTTCCATAAATTTATCTCTGTCCACCAGCGGAATTTCGGACTTCGTAACCTCGTAGGCATTAGGCATAGTACCAGCCAAATCCCTCCAGCAGTCAGATTCCTGTTTCCCGCTGTAGTTAATCTGGCATACCATGTCGCACCAGCCCGGCCCGTAATTCAATATAATATTCAGATGTTTCCCCTTTGCAAAGGTATCTGAATACAGTTTACCGTATAGGACCTCATGGGATTGTGTCATCATGTAACCCGAAGCCAGAAGGTCGTCCTTGCAGTTAACCCAGTTGTCGTATCGTCCCATCATAGCCTTTCAATAGCCCTCTCGTTCGTTATGTTCCTCAGAACGACAATCATACGGTCCACCGGATATTTCGACATTTTTCTTATGTCTATCCTGGAAATAATATCCATGAACTCCTCGTCGGACATAATCCTTAAACTCGCCATGTCGCTCGTGGTCACAAGACGTATAAAGTCGTACTTCCTGCCTACATACTGAAAAGACAAGTTCAATACCTTGAAGTCGTTGTCCATGAATACCGTAACACTGTAAGTATTACGAGAAAAAGTAGCGTATTTGCGGTCATCGTAAGTATAATCGCCCTTCGGCTTCCTATAGCCCAAATCCATAAGCTTCTTAGATATTTCAGAAAACGTCATACCAACACATTGTCCAACACGGATTCCAAGTATAAATCCCTGAATTTCTTCACTATCTCGGTAGGCGAACCCGTCAATATCCTAACCTGTTCGTCTATACTGACCTGCGGACACCCGGGAATTATCGTATTGTCCTCGTCCTGAGCCAGATAGTCGTCCCATTCACCGGAAAGCCCCATATAAGTATACATCCGCTGTACGAAATCAGTACCGCGCCCATAACTGGTTTTCGTATTATAAAACGTAACCTTCACGATACCGTTCGTCATCGTGACACCCTCGGAACTGGAACGTATAAGCTCGTAACCATGATCGGCCAACCGTTTCGCACATTCGTCGAATTTCATCCCAATACCTCGTCCAGCAGCGAATTCATATATAAATCCTTGAATTTCTTCACAATCTTAGTAGGATCACCGGTCAAAACTTTCACAAGTTCTTGCAATGGACAGAAATAACAGTCAGGATTCATAGTGTATATGCCCCGGTTAGACGTAGCCAATACATCGTATTTCTTCCCAGGCAGACAACATACCAGCCTATAGGCATTGCAATATCCAGGCATTCTATGAAATATCACCCGTACTCTCCCATTATCCATGGCTATAACGTCACCGTCTTCCCGGCCTACAGGATTATATCCGTATGTCTTCAACAAATATTTCAAATCTTCATATTTCATATATCATAGTCCAATCTACAATATAGCAAATAGAATATATTACGTAAAGCCCTAAAATTTTCCCAGGGATGAAAAATTTTGGAAAAAATTTTTTGAACAGGCACGTATTTAGATTTTTCAAGGGAAATCCCAGATTTTGACCTTAACGGCAACTTCGCCCGCCAAATTTGGCCTGTAGGAAAAATTTTGGAAAAAATTTTTTAAAACTGGACTATTTCAGTCTGGACCGCCTGTTCTGGACCTGGACCGCTAAAAAATTTTTGGAAAATTTTTTCGGAGAACTAGCCATATAACCTGGACCGCCTGAAAAATTTTTGGAAAATTTTTTCGGAGAACTAGCCATATAACCTGGACCGCCTGAAAAATTTTTGGAAAATTTTTTTCGGAGGATCGCCTCGAGACGCGCAGACTTTGGCCAATAGGCGCACATATTTGATAGATAGGGCCTACCTATACCTATAGCAGACTTAATACTTTTTTTGAACAGTCAGTCAGTTTTTCGTATCGGGGCGTCACCGTAGGCCCCCCGGGGGCACCAGATCTGGGCATATATAATGTCGAAAAAGGCGACGTAAACCTTGACATTTTGGGGTAAAAACGTCGCCGAATACGTCGCCGAAACTGTAGCCCGGAAGGGCTCTTCGTCGAGCCCGACGTCGGTCTACGAGAGACTACTTGCCTCGATTGTGCCAGCGGTTATTGTCAATGATGTCATCCATCCAGCGGATCCCAAACTGGATTCTCTTGAGATAGAAGTCGTTGTCACAGTCAAAGTCTTCGAGCTTGATGGACACGATGTGCAAGTCATCAGGATAGGCATTGCTTCCCTTCAGACGGAAAGACTTATTCATCTGTGCACCAGACGTAACATAGACGTTAAGCTTTTCACCGTCCTTCTTCTTGAACTTGCCACCGAGCTGTTCGATGAGCTCTACATAC
>Ga0265298_10000124_pt1 | contig 115002 bp, 104 predicted proteins | sample AusTroGonzalo_MG_3_FD_193486 | JGI IMG/M metagenome (GOLD analysis project Ga0265298, IMG submission 193486) | Bovine rumen microbial communities from tropical cattle in Woodstock, Queensland, Australia - Gonzalo_01 | ecosystem: Host-associated > Mammals > Digestive system > Stomach > Rumen ...
TGTTATGCGCAACGCTTGCGAGCCACTGAAGTTCCGCTCTTGCGTTAACGTTCTTCGGATCCTTGATGAGCCTGTCCGCATTTACCAGGAGAGCCCTGATCGCGCCTTCGATGAGGTAGTCTGTCGTATCGGAATTCTTTGCATCAGAGAAATATCTCTCGAGCAGATGTGCGAGTACGTCTGCGATGCCTACTGCCGTCTGATAGGCAGGCAGCCCGACGGTGTATTTGGGATTCATTATCGCGAACTGCGGAATGATGCGGTTGTCTTCAAAGCCCAACTTCCACTCGCCGTTGCTGATGATGGCGCAGTTGGATGTCTCTGAACCGCTTGATGCTGTTGTTGCGATAACGCCGATGGGGAGGACCTTTGCAGGATTTACGCCCTTCTCAAAGAAGTCCCACACATCGCCCTCGTAAGGGATTCCCAAAGCCACCGCCTTGGCTGTATCGATGGAGCTTCCACCGCCTACTGCGAGTACAAAATCCACGTCGTTCTTCTTGCCTTCGATAACAAGTTCTCTAACGAGTTCCACACTCGGATTCGGAACTACGTTACCGTTGCTGATGAACTTGATTCCCAGATCTTTTACGGCGTCCTCAATAACTTTGTAGATGCCTAATTCATTAATGAACTCACCGCTGTATACCAGAAGAAGGGAGTGCACTTCATTGGCCTTCAGGAGTTCTTCAAGCTTCTGTTCGCTGTCCTCGCCGAAAACTATCTTCGCGGGATTGTAGTACTCAAAACTGATCATGTTGTTGTCTCCTATATCATTTGCTGTTTGTGCTTGCTGCTTTGCCGGGCAGCTGTGTGTTTATGTGGCGGCCGGTTGGTCAGGCCAGCCGCCGCGAGTGCGGGCTGCCCCCTTAGAAAAGGGGAACAACTGCACCGTCGTATGTTGCCTTGATGTAAGCGCTGATCTCAGGTCCCTGAAGAACTTCAACGAGTGTCTTGATTGCCGGATCATCTGCCTTGTCAGCTGATGTTGCGATGATGTTGCCGTATGTCTGTGCTGCGAGTCCGTCGTTAGCTTCAACTGCGAGTGCCTGGCTTACGTGGAGACCGCCTTCGATTGCATAGTTACCGTTGATTACTGCTACGTCTACGTCAGGGAGTGCTGCTACGAGCTGCTCAGGTGCGAGTTCCTTGAACTGGATGTTCTTGGGGTTCTCTACGATGTCTTCTACTGTTGCTGTGATTCCTGCATCATCCTTGAGCTTGATGATTCCTTCCTGTGCGAGGAGAAGAAGTGCTCTTGCCTCATTTGTTACGTTGTTGGGAACTGCTACGATTGCGCCGTCAGGAAGTGCGTTCAGATCAGTTGTCTTGCCTGCATAAATGCCGAAGGGTTCATAGTGAACTGCACCGACTGATACGAGTGTAGAACCGTTTTCCTGATTGAACTGATCGAGGTAAGGTACGTGCTGGAAATAGTTTGCGTCGAGGCTTCCTTCGATAACGCCTGTGTTAGGTGTGATGGAATCTTCAAGTCTTACGATCTCAAGTGTGATTCCTTTTTCTGCGAGGATCGGCTTTGCCTGCTCCAAGATCTCTGCGTGAGGTGTGATGTTTGCGCCGACCTTAAGTACTATGTTTTCCTGTGCTGCTTCTGTGTTTTCTGTGTTTGCTTCCTGCGCTGCGGATGTTGTGGTTGCTTCATCTGCTGCTACTGCAGTTCCCGTGCCCTGTGCAGAGCATCCTGCAAGTGTGAATAAAAGTGCTGCTGATACGATTGCTGATATAAATTTGTTTTTCATTTTGGTTTCCTCTTTCTATTTGCTTGTTGTGATTTTGTTTTTGGTTTTGTTTTGTGCGATCCGGGTTTTGTGTGGTCCGTTTCATTTGGTTTTCGCCGCATAAAAAACGGGAGCTGAATTGATTCGACTCCCGGGCAAATGACTTAACTAATTCGTGGTTAGTTATCGCGTTTTCTTATCGCGTGATTTCGAGGCGCAGACCAGATCGAACCTGTTCCTCGGCCATTGTGCATGCCCGGGAGTACAACATTCGACAACACATCATCGTTCTTGCTGTGTCAGTGAAATTAAACATTGTCTGTGCCTCCTTGTCTGGATTTATCCGTCAGCGTTCGTGGTGCGCTCCCGAATATGGTGGGAATTCTAAAGCATAAAACCTACTATGTCAATAGGTTTATTGAAATTTTTTGAAATTGTTTTTGTGGAGGGGCGGAAAGTGGCGCGAAATAAGGGGGTGAGGGGGTGTTTTTCCTTTCGAGATGATCATTGCAGACAGGCTCTTCATAAGCGGAATTCCTTACAAGTACGAGTGTCCGATTGACGTGATGGGCATAATTAATCATCCGGATTTCACCATTCTCAGAATTAGCGACCGTAAGATTCTGTACTTGGAGCATAACGGTAAAATGGATGACACTGAATATAAAGATGATATGGTTACAAGGCTGAATGATTTCAATCAGGTCGGAATCCGCCAGGGTAAAAATCTGTTTCTGACGTTTGAGTCTTCAAGTGTTCCTTTTGATGTCCGAACTCTCGAAAGTATGATCGCTGAGCATTTCAGATAATCTTCATCTCGAAAGCCTTCACTCTCCAACAAAAAAGAGCACGCCCCCGCGGACGTGCCCCTTATAAAACATCAAACTTTTCTTGTCCTCTTTGCAACAAATACTCCCACTTCCTGGATGATCATCACGAGCACCACCAACAGCGCAACCGTTGTCCACAGGACTTCTTTCTGGTAGCGGTAGTAGCCGTACTGCAATGCGATTGCGCCCAGACCGCCGCCGCCGATTACGCCGGCCATTGCGGAGTATCCCAAAACTGTTGCGACATTGATCGCTGCGCCATGCAATAGAGATGGTGTCGCCTCAGGCAGGATGAAATGCACGATTATGTACAGCGGCGATGCGCCCATTGCGTTGGCTGCTTCGATGATGCCCGGCTGCACTTCTTCCAGTGACGATTCAACCATGCGGGCGACGATCGGGATCGCGCCGACTGTCAGCGGAACGATTGATGCGGTCGTGCCGATCGAGGTGCCGACGACGAAGCGGGTGAATGGGATCAGCAAAACCAGCAGGATCAAAAACGGCAGTGATCTCATTATGTTTACGATGAAGCCGAGAACAAAATTCACAGGACGGTTCTGCAATAAACGGCCCTTGGAAGTTGAGTACAAAACCACGCCCAATGGAAGGCCGATAAGATATGCGAACAGGGAGGAGAAGAAAGTCATGGAGAGCGTTTCCCAGATGCCGCTCTTGATGGCGTCGATAATGTAGTCGCTCATGATGCTTCCACCTCCGTTACCGTGAGTCCGTTGCTTTCGAAGAAATTGATGATCGTCGCCTGGGAATCAAGATCAGACGGAAGTTCCATTACCATTTGTCCGTAACCGATGCCGCCGACGCTCTTTGTGTTTGCGCTCAAAATGTTGACCTTGAGGCCGGTTGTCTCAACGAGATCGGCGATGAACGAACGGTTGGCTGCGAGGCCGTCAAATACGACGCGGATGAGCTTTCCTTCCTCCGAAGAAGCGTCAAACGGATTGCTCGGAAAAACAAGTTTCTTTGCAGCCGCAGACTGGGGATTCCTGAACACTTCGCGAACCTCGCCGATCTCAGCGAGTGAGCCGTTATCAATGATCGCCACGCGGTCGCAGATCTTCTCGACGACGCTCATCTCGTGCGTGATGATTACGATAGTTAGCTTATGCTCCTCGTTGATCTTTTTCAGCAGATCCAGAATCTCACCGGTGATCTTCGGATCCAATGCGCTCGTTGCTTCGTCGCACAACAGGACTTTAGGTGAAGATGCCAATGCGCGGGCGATTGCGACACGCTGTCTCTGGCCGCCGGAAAGACGAGAAGGGAAGACGTTCTTTTTATCAGTAAGCCCGACGATCTCCAGCATCTCGAGTGCTTTCTTCCGACGCTCGGCACGACCGACACCGGCTATGCGTAAAGGCTGCTCGACGTTCTGGATTACGGTCCTCTGCTGGAGCAGGTTGAAACTCTGGAAGATCATGGCTATGGAGTGCCTGACCTGTCTTAATTCGTGTTGTGAGAAAGTTGCGAGGTCCCTTCCCAGGAAGGAGACCGTTCCGCCGGAGACGTCCTCGAGGCGGTTTAGCGTGCGAACCAGCGTTGATTTGCCGGCGCCGCTCATGCCTATAATGCCGAAGATCTCGCCCTCAGAAATCGTGAGACTCACGCCCTTCAGAGCCGTGAAAGATTTGCCTTCGTTTTTATAGACTTTCGATACGTTAGAGAGTTCATATACATTTGCCATTTCTATAACTCTGCCCGAATTTACTCGAACAATCCTTTGCTTAAATATCTGTCGCCGCGGTCGGGGAAGACCGTTACGATGTTGCCTGATTCGATCTCATCTGCGAGCTTGAGCGATGCTGCGAGTGCTGCGCCTGATGAAGATCCGGCCAGGATGCCTTCGTTTTTTGCGAGCTTCCTGCTCATCTCGAAAGCCTCGTCGTCACTAATCTTAATAACCTTATCAACCAGCGTGATGTCCATCGTGTCGGCGATAAAGTCGTTGCCGATGCCCTCGATGTTGTAATCGAAATGCTCACCGCCGCCGATCGTCGATCCGTAAGGGTCAGCGAGAACGCCCGTGATCGAAGGGTTCTGCTCCTTCAAATACTTAACTACTCCAGAGAATGTTCCACCGCTGCCTGCGCCTGCTACGAAGTAATCGATCTGACCGTCGAGCTGTGAATAGATCTCAGGGCCCGTTGTCTCATAATGTGCGAGCGGGTTTGCGGGATTGCGGAACTGGCGGAGGGAAACGGAGCCTTCGATCTCCTTCAAAATCTCTTCTGCCTTTCGCTCTGCGCCGAGCATGCCTTCCTCGCGTGAAGTGTGGATGATCTCCGCACCAAGTGCGCGCATGACCAGCTGCTTCTCGATGGAGAACTTCTCGGGTACCGTGAAGATCACGCGGATGCCCTGGTTTAGTGCCGCAACGGCGATTCCGATACCCGTGTTGCCAGCGGTCGCGTCAACGATCGTGCCGCCTTCTTTTAATATTCCGCGCTGCTTCGCGTCATCGATCATGTACACGCCGACGCGGTCCTTGACGCTGCCTGCGGGGTTCATGAGTTCCAGTTTTGCATAGAGATTTACACCGGGCTTGACGCCCATATGGTTGAGCTTGAGGATCGGCGTGTTGCCGATCATGGATCTGATGTCTTCATATACGTTATTCATAGTCGTGCCCTCTTATGCCTTTGCTGATTTCTCGATTGCCTGCTTGAGATCTGCGATCAGATCGTCAACACTCTCGATTCCTACCGACAGACGGATCAGTTCATCAACGATGCCGACCTGCTTTCTGATGTCTGCAGGGATCGATGCGTGCGTCATGCTCGCGGGGTGGCATACGAGTGACTCAACGCCGCCCAGGCTCTCAGCCAACGTGATGAGCTCCAGGTTGCGGAAGAACGCCTTGTAGTCGTACTTGTCCTTCAAAACGAAAGAAATCATCGCGCCGGGGCCCTTTGCCTGCTTCTTCTGGACTTCATAGCCGGGATCGCTCTCAAGGCCAGGGAAGTAAACCTTCTCGACATAGCCGCTCTCGTAGAGCCACTTTGCGATCTTCACGGCATTTGCGACGTGCCTGTCCATGCGAACGCCCAGCGTCTTTATGCCGCGGATAATGAGGAAACTGTCGAAAGGCGCCAAAACTCCACCGATGGCGTTTTGCAGGTAGTAGAGTCTGTCAGCGATTGCCTTGTCATTAACAACGACGAGGCCTGAGATTGTATCGCTGTGGCCGCCAAGATATTTTGTTCCGCTGTGGATTACGATGTCAGCGCCGAGCTCGATCGGACGCTGCAGATAAGGTGTAAGGAAAGTATTGTCGACGATCAGGAGCTTGCCGTGCTTTTTGGCAATCTCAGAAACTGCCGCGATGTCGGTGATGGTGAGCAGGGGGTTAGCCGGTGTCTCAATGTAGATCGCCTTTACGGAGTCGTCGATCGCAGCTTCGACTGCCGCGTTGTCTGATGTGTTAACTATCGTATATTCAATGCCGAGGGGCTTAAAAACATTGTCCAAGATTCTGAACGTTCCGCCGTAGATGTTGTCGGATACGAGGAGTCTGTCGCCACTCCTGAAGAGTGATAAAACAGTGTGGATCGCAGCGAGTCCCGATGCAAAGGCCAAACCGTATTTGCCGCCTTCGAGATCTGCGATGAGGGCCTCAAGTGCCGCTCTCGTGGGGTTGCCGGTTCTGGAATATTCCCAGCCCGTGTTGACGCCCAGCTCGCTCTGCTTGTATGTCGATGTCTGGTAGATCGGGATGTTGACCGCGCCTGTGGTCTTGTCTCCGTCGATGCCGCCGTGAATAAGAAGTGAATCAATTGCTAAACTCATATATCATTTACCTCGCTTTTTGATTTTGAAATAAAAGGGAGCCCTGATTTCACAAGGCTCCCGAAACAGATGGTGGTATGAAGTTAAATCATTAACATCGATTAAAACCGGATCGCATGCACATTCGAACGCGCGTCCGGACCAGATCTGCCCGGGAATTCTGCATTCGACAACAACATGCATTGTAAGTTGTAAACTTCATGTGCGTGGCTCCTTTTTCGTTATGGGTGAGAATATAACATCTAAAACCTATCAAGTCAATAGGTTATTTGAAATTTGTTTTGCCCGCACCTCGAAAGGGCCTTATTCACTTAGTCCCGAAGAAAACCCCATTCTGACCAAAGGTATATTTATATATAATCTGTCCCGGCTTCATGTACTTAACGTCTAGCACATCGAACCCGTCCTTGACCGTGTACATTTTTGTCACCGTCTTACCGGACAGGTCCATCTCGACAACGTTAAACGTCTTGGTGTCGCTGTTAACCACCGAATACGGTGCGCCAGTCAGAATGACTCTCGTGACACCGTGAAAATCCCCGAAATGCCTCATCAGACGGCCCTTATAGATCTTTCCCGCTGCGATCGTCGTCGCAACCGTGAGAACCGGAATGAATGGCAGTGCGATGGGGAAGAAGATGTCATCGGCCGGCGGAATGAACCTGAAGATAAAACCGTACGCCGAGAAAACAATGAACACCGCGCCCAGAAATCCGAAGAAAGCAGCTTCAAGATAAATGTGGGCTTTAGGATATTTGGAGCCGTTCTTATATGTCTTGAAGAACCTCTGGATGCGCGCCTCGCCGTCGGGTACCGAATAGTCGTGGAACTTTAGCTCCATCTGATGGCCGATGTGCTTTGAATCGGAAGACGCCTGCCATCCGTCCAAACCCGGCAGGAGTGATGCAAGCTGTTCATTCAGCTTCATGAGATAAACGCTGTCGCCGTTGATCACCACGATCACGCGCTCGCCGGGCTTATACGGGTCCTTGTGCTCAGGAATGCGGATCAAGTACGGCTTTCTGTGTTCATCCGTGAAATCATCCTCAATATATTCGACGCAACTCAGCTCCTCATTATAAAAAATCGTGCCGCCGTTGATGTTGGTGATGCCGGTCCTGAACATTTTTGAGGAAAAGATCTTACGCTCAATAACGAGCCAGACGGCGCAGATCGCCACTGCCAAAACCACGCACAAGATGAAGAAAACCATTCCCGCCATCGGATGCTTCTCGCCCATCAGCCCGAAAGAAGTAAACGCCGAGAACGCGCCAGCAAAAACAAACGCTGCCACCAGAATGGGGAAGGTGAGTCTCGTTTCCGCACCGTTCATCCTGGACTGGAGCATGTGGCAGTTCTTTGCCAAAATCTTCTGTTCTTCTGCTGTAATCGCGTGTCTCATGGGAACATTATACTTTATTGTTTTTGGTGCGTATCTAAAACAAAACTACCAGCTCATTTGAGACACAACAAAAATAGGAGAAAAAAGAGGCCGCCCGAACTCCCGGGCAGCCTCTTACGCAAAAACAAATTTAACCTTACGCAATCTGGTCAGAAGTTATGTCTGCGACCATGCACATTGCCGTGATGTACGGACGGTTGATGCTTGAAGAATTCTGGCAGATTACGAGCACGTAAACGCCAACCTCAAGGTGGTCGGGCGTGTAGTCAAAATCGTAGAAGATCGTTCCGTCAGGATACTGCGTAGGGCTGACAGTATCGGTATAAACCGGGCTGTTCGGATCGAGGTCGTCGATTGACGGATTCTCGCCGGGCAGGAAATAGTATGCGTAGAAGACCTGCGGGCCCATGCTGTTGAGCTCGACCGAGAACGCGATCGTCTCAGCATCGATGCAGTAAATGTCGCCGTCCGGCATGTATTTGTGCCAGTTGCCGTCAGCATCTTCGTAGCCGTAGTCCCACCAGCATACGTTCTTGAGGTCGGCAAACGATCTGTCACTGATGATGAACGATCTGTCTTCACCCTCGAAAGTCGAAGTGGTACCGGTGGTCGTCGTGGTAACCGTATCCGTAACCTTTACCGTACATGACTCATTTGCGAGGACTTCGCCGTCTTCCGAGTAGATCGTGATGGTATATGTGCCTGCGCTGATGTAGTAGCCGGTAAGCGGTGCACCCATCGAGTCGTCGAAGTAAGCAGGGAAGTATACGCCCTCAACCTCAATGGGACTGCCCTTGTAGATCTCGCTGCCGTTGTATGAGACGTTAAAGTAGACTTTTATGTCAGGGTGTGAAACGAACCACAGGTCGAGTTCTATGAAGTATGCATTCTCATAAACGCCGTTATCGCATGAGAACCACTCGGTTTCGTCAACCAGGCTGCCTGCGTTGTTTACGATATCGAACTTGTGGTCGATGAATGAGAACAGGTCATCAAGCTCTTTGACTGAGTCTGCCGTTACGAGCCATTTGTCGTCACTCTTCACCAGTTCGAGCGTGACGTCGTATTTCCTGGTCTTCTTTGTTGATGAGATCACTTCAATGAATTCGTCTTCGGCACCTGCGAGATCGCCGGTTGCATCAGCATAGTCTGTCATCTTGAAAACAACTTCGCATGTTGCCGTATCCTTCTTGATCTCAACGGAATCCTCGTCCACCTCATATGTGATGGTGTCTGCGATCGCCTGTTTGATCCTGTTTCCGTCGACCGATGTATCTTTGATCGATTCGAATTTTTCCTTCAGTTCGCCGGCATCATCGTCATCCATGTCGTCGATGTTCTTGATCATCTTTTTGCTGTCCATTGCAGCTGTGGCCTTCGCGAAAGTCTCGGCCGCCTTGATGACCTCTTCCGGATTAGGTTTGCCGAGAGAACATGAGGTTGCCGATACGAGCATTATTACAGCAAGAACCCCACTCATAAGTTTCTTACTCTTAAGCATTGCTGTTACCTCCTGAATTGTTTAGTGACAACGCTGTCAACATTATAACAAGTAAGAAGGCGATAAAGTTGCAGTTGCGGTCCCTTGCAAAACAAAACAGCGGTAAGATCTCTCTTGCCGCTGTTCCTTTTACTTAATAGGTTTTAGGAGCAACCTGTTATGCAAAAACGATTTCAAGTGCGTCGTCCGCGGGCATCGGCCTGCCCCAGACGAATCCCTGGATGTAATCACATCCGATCTCACGGAGCGTGTCGATCTGTGCTTCGTCCTCAACGCCTTCTGAGATAACGTGGAGGTTCAGAATGTGGCCGATTGATACGATCGTCGCGACGTACTGCTTCGAAGATTCGGAAGTGTTCATCAGGTCGATGAAAGACTTGTCGATCTTCAACAGGTCGGACGGGAAGTTATTAAGATAGCTCAGTGAAGAATAGCCCGTTCCGAAGTCGTCGATCGCAACCTTCATGCCCATGTCCTTGATCTCGTCGATCCTCTGGAGGGCCTTCTCGAGCGAGTCGATCATGACGGACTCCGTGATCTCGATCTCAACGTGGCTGGTGGGGATCTGGTACCTAACGATGACTTCCTTGAGCTCTTCGATGAAGTTGTTCTTCATGAGGTGTCTGACGGAAACGTTACAGCTTACGATGATGTCGCTATCCTTCTTTGCTCTCAATACGTTCGAAAGGAATTCCATTGACAGCTCAAATACTCTCATGTCGATTCTGTCGATCAGGCCGCACTTCTCTGCGACTGGAATGAATTCACCGGGACTGACGACATTGCCTTCCTGGTCCTTCATTCTCGCGAGGGACTCAAAGCCTCTGAGATTATGGTTAATATCATATTGGGGCTGAAGGTTGAACGTGATCGTGTTGTGCTCGAGAGCGTAACGGATCTTGCGCTCAGTCTCCAATGCCTTCTCAGTGTTGAGGAGATCAGGCTTGAACTTAAGGATGCTCGTTGTGTTCATGCGCTTTGCTTCATGGAGTGCCGCGTCAGCGAACAGGAGCAGTGAATCTACGTTGTTATCGTCATCCGGGAATTCCGTGTAACCGAAACATGCCGTAAGGAAGTAGTCGCACTCGTCGATCGTCATCTTGCGCTCGAGCTCATTTTTGAACTCATTGATGATCTTCTCTATGTCTTCGGAATATGTGTAGCCGCTGATGAGGAGGAGATATTCGTCGCCTGAGATGCGCGATACGAAAACATTAACGCCGTTCTTCATGGAATCCGAGAGTCTTACCCAGCGGTCTGCAACCTTCTGCAATACGACGTTGCCTGTCTCGTGACCCATTGTGTCGTTGATGCTCTTGAAGTCATTGAGGTCGATGGCGACCAGAGCGAACTTCTCATTGTGCTGGACCATGTCTTCCATGAGCTCTGTTGTAGCGAATCTGTTGGGCAGGCCTGTCAAACGGTCCTTGATGGCCTGGTCACGGATACCCTTCTGGTACTGTAATACCTTTCGATGTGAGATATAAATAATAATTACCGCAATGATGGTGAAGAAGTTCATGAACAGACCGGGGAGGTTGGTCGTTACGTGATGCAGGAAGATGTTGTTGAACATCGCCGGGAACTGCAAAAGGAGCAGAACGAGTGCGATAACGAAACCCGGCTTGCGGAACAGAACCGCGAGGCAGATAACGCAGATGTTGGACAGTGATGAGAATGCACCTGCGAAAGATGCTATCGCTACCTGGTTCTCAAAGACAGTAATGCTGCCCTGTGTTCTGGAAGCTGCGATGGTAAAGAAAGTCGCCGTGGCATACAGGACCAGCAGAAGAATGAATGCGCTGAGCGGCGCCTCCTTCTTCATGTTCAGGTCATGCATGACCTTATCCATGTTATTCCTGGATAAGTTCGATTCCTTTGTCTTTTCGCCCATGACAACCTCCCAATGCACCCTTTTACCGGAAGTTTAATCGTAAGTATTTTCCGCCATAGTATCACGGTCAAAATCATATTTCATTACAAAAAGGCCTTTGTTTGCTAATGTTTACGAGTTGTTATCTGTTCGTTATTTGTTATTAACAATCTCTTTACACCGATTGGATTTTGGGCGAGTATAATACTATTATCAAATAAAATTTACGGAAAGGTCGGGAAAACATGGATTACAAGAACTTAGTTGATTCTTTTGCGCAGATCGCAGCAGTGCTTTCCCTGGACCTTCGTGACGTCAAGAATTCCGAGAGCTACAAGGTCGTAGAGGCCAACACGATCTACAGACAGTCCGTAGTTAAGAATCTTGATGATTTTGTATGTAATGTTCCTTATACAAATTACATCCGCGTAGACCGCAACTTCGAGAAGATGGTCGAAGAGTGCGTTACCAAGAAACATCCGGTTCACGCGTATGTCGACGCAGCGTTCTTCAATTCGTGGATGGACATTTACATGCTGCCGCTCAATTCCGAAGACGAGAACATCGGCTACTGTGTTTTCTCATATAACATGACACCTAAGGCCGACGTAGACAAGATGATGGACATCAATGCGGATTCGGCACTCCACGTACTGAAGACCTGTTTAAGACTCCGTGGCACTAATGATTTCAACGAAGCAATGAATTCAGTTATTGCTGACATTAGAGAGTCTTGCAATGCGATGCGCTGCACAATCCTCCTTACTGATTTTGAGCACAGAAGGTGCACTCCTCTCTGCGAGAGCTATATCGACCACGTTAATGATTTCCCGATGGATTATTACCTCGACGAGGAATTCTTCAGCATCGTTGAGACGTGGCCCCGCCTGATCGACGGCAGCAACTGCTTCATGATCAGCGACGAAGAAGACATGAAGAGAGTCGACGAAGTCGCACCCGAATGGGCAGCTTCACTCCGCCGCGCAAAGGTCGAATCACTCGTTATCTACGCATTGAAAGCAGGCGACGAGACGATCGGCTACATCTGGGCAGGCAATTTCGACACGTCCAACATTTCCAAGATCAAGGAGATCCTCGAGATCACCACATTCATTCTCTCATCAGAGATCGCAAGCCATGAGATGATCAAGCGAATGAAGATCCTGAGCTCAACGGACCTCCTCACCGGCGTAATGAACCGTAATGCAATGAACAACCGCATCATGGATCACGACAACGGCATCAACATGATCAAGAAGCCTTACGCCGTATTCTTCATCGACGTAAACGGCCTCAAGACAGTCAACGACACCAACGGCCACATCGCAGGCGACAACCTGCTCAAAGACGTTGCAGTCACGATGAAGGAGCATTTCGAGAAGGGCGAGATCTACCGTGTAGGCGGCGACGAATTCATGGTCATAGCAGAATCAGTCAGCATCAGAGAGTTCGATTCCCTCGAGAAGAATCTCCGCAAAGACTGCGAGCGCCCCGGCCGCGCCCACTACGCCGTCGGTTCATGCTACAGCGATGAAACGGACGACATCAAGAAGGCAATGCAGATCGCAGACACCAGGATGTACGAAGACAAGGAGAAATACTACAATCGTCATCCTGAATATGAGTGGAGCCGGAGGCCCACAGGCAGATAAGAAATTAATAGATGGTAATATCGGTTTAACGGCGGTAAGAGTTTTGTTTCCTCGGCTTACCGCCGTTAATCTTTTTGGGGGAGGCTTTGAGGAGGCGTGGCCTGGTTTGGCTTTCGAGGTGAAGGGGCTTATCTAAAACCTTTGAAAAATGGGCTTTTAGATAAGAAAATGCCCATTTCTTATCTAAACAGGCGAAATAATGCTGTTTTAGATAAATGGAGTGATTAGCCTGTAACCAAAAATCCCTATTTTGAGTGAAATGGATACAAAAAGGGCGATTTTGTGTCCAAAGCCATAAAAACAAAAAAATTTGGATACATAAGGAGAGGCGAAGTGTATCCAAAAAAGTACTATTTCAAATGAAATGGTTACAAAAACGGCAAATATGTATCCATAAGCAGAAAAACAAGCATTTTTGGATACATCCGATTCACCTGTATCTCAAATCACCGATACGAATCGTTCGAGATGCAAAAATGCCGTTTTTGTGTCTCGTCTGTTCGAAAGACCATACCTTGAGACACACGCAAAAACTAAATCACCCCAGCATCATCTGCGCCACGAATGCCACCAACAGATGCAGCGGATAGAAAACATAGAATGCCCACTTGGAAAAAGTAGGGAAGTGCCCTTTCTTCCCATTATAGAAGAACGTGATCACGACGATCGAGCACATCTCGGCGATGAGGTAACCCCAGGTGCTGTTTGTGAATGGCAGGAAGAGGCCGTTGATAATGAATGAGTGCACGAGCATTGCGACCGTGTACAAAATGAAGCGCAGCATGGGCTTCTTGGCGGTCATATAGAACAGGAAAATCAACAGAGGACCTGCGATCATCCATTCGGCCTGAATAAGCTCGGTCGCACCGGTAATCAATACCATCACGATGATGCGCACCGGCAGTTTCCATTGAGACTCCCAAACCATGAGCACCAGCACGCCTGCGAGCAGACTCACGATAACGTTCCAGTTCACGAAGATGTACCAGAGCGGCTCGGTCTTGAAAAAGTGGCAGAAGTAGAAGGGGACTTGCGTTACCAGCGCGAGTATGAGCAGGCGGATCGCGTACTTTTTTCGCGAGCGCGTGTAGCGGAAGCCTTCTGAGATGAAGAAGAAAAATACCGGCGGCGCGAACATCTCACCATAGACGAAGAGTCGGAGGAAGACCTTCGGCATCCAGTCAATAAAATGAGACATGCCGATATATAAGATCAGGTGGCCGCCGCCCATCAAAAACAGAGCCATGTATTTGAGCATGTCTCTGTTAATGAACTTTATCTTATTCCACTTGGACTCTTGTGAAGTCGTTTCCTGTACAGTTGTTTCATTCCCCATGACCCAATCGTACACTAATCAGGCATCATTTCCAATGTTCTAACTGTGACAGATAGCCGTCATATTGATTGCGCAGAACGTCATAAGGGAGGTTCTCGGGATTCGGCATGTGGTCGATGAGGAAATCGAGCAGCGCATCTTTGGACTGATAAACGAAGTCACCATCGGTGTAGCACCATTTGCAGTATTCTTCGTTGAAATCGCCGTCGGGCTCGCGGCTGATGTTGGCGTCTTCGTTGAGGGGCATGCCGCAGCACTGGCAGATGAGCTGTCTGGGGCTGCCGAGCAGTGTGTTGATCGATACGTTGAACTCTCTGGACAGGATCTTCAGTGTCTCAGTGTTCGGCTGTGTCTCGCCCGTCTCCCAGCGGCTTACTGCCTGTCTCGAAACGAGGATCCTCTCGGCCATCTGGTCCTGTGTGAGGCCGTTGTCTTCACGGATTTTTTTAAGTACGTCTTTGGTTTCCATCTTGCTTACTCCTTTGCTTGGTTGATGGTTTCATTATCCGTTCGCCCCATCGCGAAAACAAGCAACGCGTTGTTGCTGTCATTTATTCTTCTGTGCCGTCTGGCGCCTCTTCTCAAGTGTCTTCTCGAACAGCAGGTCAGCCGTTTCCGGGAATCCTGCATAGACTACCTTCGTTCCTTCTTCGGTGATGCCGCCCGGCGTTGCGACTCTCGTTACGACGTCCTCGAAAGTCATGTCTTTCTGCAGCATCAGGTCGCCTGTAGCGCTCATCGTCTGAAGCACCATTTTCACGATCTGGTCGTCCGGAATCGACGTGTGTTTCTTAGCGGAAGTGCAGATGACGTCGAAGATCGATGCAATGAATCCGGGCATGCAGCTGACGAGTTCGGAACCCATGCCCATCTCGTTCTCGGGCAGCTCGATGACGTCGCCGATGGAGGACAGGAGTCCTTTGAGAATTGTCTTGTCGCTGTCAGCGACCTTGCCGTTGAAGCAAACGAGTGTCTGCGAGCGGCCTATCTCTGCGGTCAGGCTCGGGATGACTTTCGCGGTCGGGAGGTCGATGATCGCACCGATCGATTCAAACGAAACGCTGCCGTTGAGGGACACGACGAGCGCGCCTTCTTTGACGGAATCCTTTATCTCTTCCATTACTGTTTTTATGTCAGCAGGGCGGACGCAGACGAAAACAAAATCGCACGCTGCTGCGAGTTCTTTCGCTGAAACGATCTGCGCGATGTTTGCTGCCTCTTCACACTTTTCGATCGTCCTGTTATTAACGTACAGGTCCTGCCTGGTGAGTGAACCTTTCTCAGAAAACTTCCACAGGAGCATTTTTCCCATGCTGCCGTAACCGATAATTCCAACTTTCATATAAATACCTCTTACCTGATCTCGATTGTTTTTGTGACTTCAAATCCGACGCTCTTGTAGAGCCTGACCGCTCGCGCGTTCCATTCCGCGACGTGCAGGATTATGTTGTCGCAACCGATATTCTCGAGCGCCCACAAAAGGATCTGCCGGCCGTAACCATGGCCCTGGTGTTTCTTATCAACCAGCAGGTCGTCGATCTTGTTGCCCTTGAGCGCAACGCTGCCGATGAGCTCGTCATTCTCAACGAGAAGGTAAACATTCTCCATCCCATGCTCGAAAAATGAATCGTCCTGAATGAAGTCATAAGGCTTTATCCCCAGCGCCTCGCGCATCTCGTGGTAGCAGGAGTTGTAGAGCTCCCTGTACTCATTACGATACACCGAAGCATACGGCAATAAACGTACTGAAGTACGCTCGTCCGTCTTTTGTGTGTATGTCATCTCGTAGGCAAGTTTCATAGGCCGCTCCTTTTGAAGATAAGCATAGCACAAAACAAGGCCTTCTAATTCTGCACTCAAATGAATAACCCCCGGAACGGGCGGTTCCAGGGGCTTTCATGGAGCAATTTAAAAGGGGTCAACCTTTTGGTCTTATGAATTTAAGCACGAGCAGCGATACGAGGACGAGCACCAGGCATCCTGCAAGTGAAGCGATGTTCGCGATCTTCGACATGTTCATTGTTCCGCCCGGCATTCCTGATCCTCCGAAAGAAGGCATTCCGCCACCGGCGCCGGAACCTGAATCTGAGCCTGAATCTCCGCTGTTTCCGCCGGGTGTGAAGCCGCCGGGCATGCTATTGGGATCGAAATTACTGAAGTCAAAGTCGCCCATGTCAGGCATGTTGCTGAAGTCGAAATCAGCGGGCATGTTGTTTGGATCGAAATTGCCGAAGTCGAAGTCGCCGGAAGGCATATTGTTGGGGTCAAAGTCGCCGGAAGGCATGTTACCCGGATCGAAGTCGCCTGACGGCATTCCCTGACCGCCGCCTGAACCGGGCGCGCCATCCGGGCGTCCCTGGCCCTGCGCATCAGAGTTCTCGGCCGTGCCGTCGCCAGTCTGTTCGCCAGTGCCATTACCTGCACCACCGCCGAATCCTCCAAATCCACCGCCGGGCGCCTTGTTGAATCCTCCGCCCATGCCGCCTCCCATGCTGAATTCGCCCATGAGGGAAACGTCAATGTCAGAGCCGTCGATCAGTGCGGAAGAATCAGCCTTCTGCGCAGAGTCGGTAGAGGGGATAGTACCTGCGATCTGGCCTTCGATGCTTTCGGCGCGGCGTACTATCAGTTCATGCAGGACTTCTGCCGCGATGCCGTATTCTTCAGCGGTGTAGAACGCCGTAGGATCTTCTGCGACGAGCGAATCGATCTGCGTTCTTACGCGACTGTAGAACTCGTCGAATTTACCTCCTTCGACGTACTCATCAGTGAGCTGCTGCAGGTAGGCGTGGTAGCGGGCGAGGTACTCCTCGTCGCTGAGGAGAGAATTGAAGAATTTTGTGCCTGAGAACGGTGTGTCGATCGCATCGTTGATGACGCTCGTGCCGTCACCTGCGGAACCCATCGAGAATCCGCCGAAGGAGAGATTGTAGTCCCACGGGAAGATGTTAAGCTGCCCGTTGTACTCGTAGAGATAGTAGTTGTGAGACATCGATCCTGAGAGCGAGTCCAAATTCACCGCGAAAGTATGAACCGCCATGTACTTGAGCACGTTATCAACGTCCAGATATGTCTCAAGGTCGGTGCCTTCACTGATGTTCTTGAGCGCCGTAACCACGCGCCTGTGGTCGTTCTTGCTGGTGCCCGTGATCTCTGAACTCCAGATGGTGGAGTAACTGTCCAGATCGTCGTCTGTATAGTTCAGGTTGGCGCCGCCGCCACCGCCCATGGCGAAACCGCCGCCGGCATTATCGCCGCCCATCTCCATGGTATCCGGCTTGTAGAGCTCGCCGTCCTGTGTGCCGAAGTTTCTGAGCATGAAGCTCTGCTCGACGCCTTCGAGCGCGAGGTAAACGCCCCAGTATTCACCGTTGACGGATACTTTCGCATAGTTATAAAGGGAAGCATAAGCGCCAAGGTACTGGTACATGTCGTAGATGACCGCTTCCTTCATGTTGGTCGCGTCAGCATAGTTGTTGTTGAGGATGAGCTTGTCCAAACCGTAGCATGTCTGGCCGTCGACGAAGTGGTCGAACTCGAGCTTCATGCTGAAGCGGTTTGTGTCGGGATCCATGGCGATCGCAGACAGACTCGTGTTGCCCTTGGGGCGGATGGCGACGTTGTTCACGCGCTTGCCGTTAATGACCACGTCGCAGACATAGTATTCTTCGCTCATGGCGTTCGCGAGCATCGTGTCCCAGGTCGAATCGTCCATTATTATGTTGAGCTCCATCGGTTCGGAGGTGTCGAAAAGCTTCTTCTCGTACTCCATCTTGACGGCCGTGCCGCCCATGATGACCGTGAGCTCGTCCGCATACGCGATCGCAGCAAAACAGAGGATGACCGCCAAAGCCGTGATCGCGATTATGATCTTGGATATGTGCTTATGTGCAATCATGAGATCCTCCGATTAGGACATGTAGTCGCCGTTGTAAGTTACGAGTGTTGCGTTTGTAACGCCCTTGATCTCGTTGATCTTGTTTACGAAATCAGTAGCTGCATTCTTGATTCTGATCTCAGCCGTGAGCTCGATGCCGTTGTCGTTTACTGTCTTTGACTTAACGATGTACTTGTCAACTGACTTCTCGATGACGCCGATCGCGCCCTGTTCAGCCTTGTCGCTGTTGCAGTTGATAACGAGGATGTAAGGCGTGCTCTGGAATCTCTTGCTTACGAAGAAGACGAGGATGAATCCGATGAGGACTGATCCGATAACAGCAAGAGGGATCATGCCGGCGCCGATTACGATACCGACTGCCAATGCCCAAAACAGGAACACGATCTCCATTGGTTCCTTGATAGCAGCACGGAATCTTACGATTGATAATGCACCGACCATACCGAGCGAGAGGACTACGTTCGAAGTAACCGCCATGATTACCAGCGTCGTAACGAGCGACAGACCCACAAGTGACATCGCGAATCCGTTGGAGTACATGATGCCGCTGAATGTCTTCTTGTAAATCACGAAAATAAAGAGTCCCAGCACGAGCGCGAAAACCAGTCCTATGACTGTATCCACTACGGAAAACTCCGTTACGCTCTCTAAGAAACTTGACTTAAAAATATCGCTGAAATTCATATGTATTTATCTCCTTTGATCATCCTTGTTTTTGTTGTCAGCCGGCTTCTGTCAGCCGAATCTTCTGCATGCGCCGTATTTTGAGAAAGCCTGCTGCCTCGCGTCCGGTATCTGTACTATGTCCTGGATTATTCCCGGCAGGTAGTTATCGAACTTTACTTCGAGGAGTATGTCCTGCGGCGTGTCCGTTGCGCTGATGTCTGTGACTTTCTGCGTCAGGAACTCCTGCTGGAACAGTGTCGTTCTTATCTGCGAATCGAAAGTCACCCTTACGTTGCCTGCGTTATATATGTAAGGCTCTCTGACATACGAAACGAGTACTCTCGGCTTCAGCCGCTGGAATTTGGATTTGGCGTAGAACTCTTTGAGCAGGTTGCTGTCCGTGTCTAAGATCCAGTTCATGTCGCCGCTTAGTATCTTCCTGCATTCCTCTTCGGATATGCGCTGGTCGAACTTCAGGCAGAGGTTGTTGACCTTCATTTTCTTCTCCAGCGTGATGAAGCTGAAATCGTCGTTGTAGTACCTTATCCGGAACTTCTCGCGCTTTGCGATTCCGTCTACCTTCTCTCTCAGCGCCTTGTCGTCGCTGTTGTCGAAGTAGATACTCCGGATTTGATACCGCCCGTCCTGTCCCGTATGGGGATCGGGCTTCATTATCAGCCTGAGCTTCGTTCGTAACGCCACGTATTCTCCATACGGGATCGCGAACTTGAGCTCATGCCTGTAATTACTGGGTTGTTGCATGGTAATCCTTAGCCCCCCGATGTGTGTGATGGCTATATGGTATGAGGGAAACCTGAAATAAAGTTGAAACGGATGGAGACCGGCATGTCTTAATCGTATTTTTACAATTTAATAAAATATTAGGATGATATAATTAGCATATCCGGGGACTTCTCCGGATAGGTTTTTATCTGGTACGGAAAAGCATATGATAGTCGACATGCTACATCGTCACTGGGTCTCGATCTTTGCGGTTATTTTGTTCTGCATTAAGCTGTGGCCCAAGAAAAGATTCAGAAATACTGAGACAAAGTATTTCTGGGTTACTGCGGTGAGCTGTCTTTTGCTGATTATCGAAGATTCATTTGAGTCGATAAGCTCGCTGTATCCCTCGATGAGATTTGCCAGGACGCTGCTCTCAATACTCGGTTATACGTTCCGTTCGACGGCAGCGCTGGGTCTGTTACTGGTAGTCGTTCCGCGCACCAAGAGGAGCTGGGTCTACTGGATCCCTTCGATGATTACATGTTTGATATGCAGCACGGCATTCTTTACGGATATCGCTTTCGGATTCGATGAGACTTATGCATTTTACAGAGGGCCGTTGGGGTATGTTGCTTTCGCGGTGCCGATCCTGTATATAGTCCTGATCCTGTGGGTCGTATTCAAGAATTTCTCCGAGAAAACGAGCCTTGAGAGATTCATTGTTCCGACCGGCGTTGTGTTCTGTCTGTCGGCCGCTTTCCTGGATGTCATGTACGGCGGTGTCAGACTCAATGAGGCGATAATCATCAGCAGCGTTTTCTTCTATCTGGTTCTCTTCTCGAATGACAACAGAAGAGATTCGCTGACGGGACTTTTGAACAGGCAGGCACTCTACGACGACGGCAAACTTTATAACAGGAGCATTGGGGCGGCCGCATCGCTTGATATGAACGGCCTTAAGGAACTTAATGATACACAAGGACATAAGGCAGGCGATGAAGCACTCGCGAAGATCGGCGAGTGCATGCTCAAGATCGCCGATGAGAAGACCATGGTATACAGAGTCGGAGGCGACGAGTTCGTTATCCTGTTCCTGCACGAAGACGAGAAAGAGATCTCGTCTGTCGTAAAGAAGACCACCGAAGATATTAAACAGGCCGGCTACTGCATTTCAACGGGATATGCCCTTCGCAGTAAGGATGACAGCATAGATGATGTTATCAAAAAATCTGACGAGAAGATGTATGAGGCAAAGGCAGATTACTACCGTTCAAAGGGTAGGACGGAAAGAATAAAATGTTTCCAGGTTCCGGAAGAGAAGGAACAGGGCTGAAATAACAAGAGAGTGTTTTTGAGAGGGGATAATATGAAGAAAACAGCAAAGTTAGGAAATCTTATGATTACGGCTGTGATGGTGCTCTCACTATGCGCATGTGCCACAAAAATCGAAGCGACTGACAGTTACGTTGATACGGGAGAGACCCTGTCGCATAAAGGGTCTGCCGACAACGGCGGGACAACATCGGAAACCACGTCTGAATCAACAGAAGAAACAACAAAAGAAACAGCTGAGACGGCTAAGGATGTTCACGGCGGCAGCTATCATTACATGAAGCAGACAACAACTCTCGGCAACGGTTATGAGTTGTATGAAGAGAGCTATTATGATGACGAAGGAAAAATGATCAGATTCCGGAGTTCTTCAAGTTACACGGATATGATCACAACTGATGATTATGTGTATGATTCCAAAGGAAATCTGCTTAAGGAAACTGATACTCAGGAGTCCCAGGGTGCGGTAACTCAGATTGGAGACAGTATATATTTTTATGAGAATGATCTTCTTAAAAAGGTGGAACGGACAACAACAATGTATCCTTCCAGCGAGCTCTATGATGAATTGTGTCGTGTGACCTATTACGACTATGATGCTAAGGGTCAGCTGATCAAGGAAGACACATATTATAAATCCGGAACACTTTTCCAGTCATGCGAATACACATATGACGGCGAAGGTAACCTTCTGAAAGTGGTGAAGACTGATGATGACGGCAATATAGTAGATTCCACTGAATACGAATACGATTCGAAAGGCAATGTTACCAGTATGACCTGGCTGGCCTTTGACAGCACCTCATATAACTATGTAAATTACGAATACGATTCCAACGGTGAGAAGATAAAGGAATCAGGCGATCTATATACTTATGAATACGAATATTCCGATGGACAGCTCATACGTGTAAAGTATTACGATGCTGACGGAAATTACGGTTCCACAACGGAATATGCTTATGATGAATATGGAAGAGTAATATCTGCCGATACCGACAGCGTCTCAGGCGGGATTTCAGATATGAATGTCACGTATGAATACGCGTGATAATTAATCGATTTTTTTACAGCTCCACTGTTATCGTCATTGACTTGCCGTCGGGGCACTTGGCAGAGATCTTGCCGTTGTGGGCTTCGACGACTGCCTTGGCGATCGCGAGGCCGATGCCATTGCCTCCGGTGGAGGTGTTGCGCGACTCGTCGGGGCGGTAGAAGCGGTCGAAGAGACGGTCAACGTCGGGTGCCTTGGAATAATTGCATGTGTTGTAGACTTCGATGCGGGTCTTGTTCTTTACCTTGCTGAGGGTAAGGACGATGGTGCCTTTGTCGTCGGAATACTTGATCGCGTTGTCGATGAGGACGGAGAGCATCTGCTGGATGGATGCTTTCTCACCGAAGAGAGTGACGCCGTCCTGGATGTCGGTCATTATTTCCTTGCCGCGAGCCTTGGCCTGAGGGGTGTGAACCTCAAGAATTTCCCATACTGCGCCGGTCAGATCGAAAGTCTCCTTATCCGGAACGGGCTTTACTTCATCGAGCTTGGATAATGCGACGAGTTCGCCTACGAGGCCTGTCATGCGGCTGACCTGGGAACGGATATTCTGCGTCCATTCGTCTTCGCCTTTGTCGATCTCAATGACGTCCAGACTCGTGGAGATCGATGTCAGAGGAGTCTTTAATTCGTGGCCTGCATCGGTAATGAAGCGCTTTTGTATTTCAATGTTCTGTGCGATTGGCTGGATTGCTTTCTTTGAGAAGAGCAATACGAGAACGAATACGAGGATCAATGCTGCGCCTGAGATCGCGAGGGTCATGGCGAGGATAAGGTTCATGGACTGGAGTTCGCGCTCGCAGTTGAGGAACGTGATTATCGTTGTTCCGTCCACGTAGGAGCGCACATAGCGGTAGCCGTCGATGTAGCCGCGGTCCGTGTTTTTGCCCAGTGCGGAATCAGTGTAGTAGAGAAGATCGTCCTCGTCTACTGATGCGATGAAATCGAGCGAAGATTCGACGATCACGTTATTCTCGTCGAGCGTTACGATGAAGAAACGCGTCATGTAGTTTTCTTCTTCGTTAGGAAGGGCCATGAACTGTTCCATCGGTGGCATGTTGTCCTGACCATTGCCGTCAGGGCCGCCCGGACCGCCATTGCCGCCGGGGCCGCCGAAGCCGCCGCCACGTCCGTTGAACCGTGGTCTGTATGCATCGTAGTTGATGATTGAATCAAGGGTCTGGTCGATACGCTGAGTCTCAACGCAGTAGAACACGATGTTAACTAGACCCGCGATCAGGGCGATCACGAGGAAGAACGCGAGCATTGCGGTTGATATAAAACGCCAGCGGAGTTTCTTTATCACTTGATTACCTCCAGCGAATAGCCAGCACCGCGGATGGTCTTTATCTCAACGTTTGCATCAAGAGACTTTATCTTCTTTCTGACGAATCCGATGTGTGTCCAGACGACGTCTATGTAGGATTCGGAATCCAATCCCCAGATCTTTTCCATGAGGTGTTCAGTCGAGAAAACGAATCCCGGATGGAGAATGAAGAGTTCCATCAGCTGATATTCTTTGTTGGTGAGAGTTACTGATTTTGAACCGACGCGCATCTCGTATTTGTTGCTGTCCAGAACGAGGTTTCCTGCCTGCATGACTGAATCGGAATAGATCTCGCTTCTTCTGCCCAGTGCCTTAACTCGGGCGATTAATTCAGCCGTTGCGAAAGGCTTTGGCAGGTAATCGTCAGCGCCAGCTTCGAGACCTGCCACGCGGTCTTCAAGTTCGCCCTTTGCGGTGAGCATGAGGACGGGTGTCTTGATGTTGTTTGCACGCAGCTTGGCGAGCACTTCGAGGCCGCTCATGCCGGGCATCATGATATCGAGGACTATGACCTCATAGGGGCCTGCCTGGATGTAGCTCCAGGCGTCGTTGCCGTTGTGAACGATGTCAACGGAAAACTTGGATTTTTCCAATATTACCTTCAGCGCCTTGGCTGTGGAAATTTCGTCTTCTGCGATCAAAATCTTCATGAGCATTCTCCTTTTTAAGGATATCGTAATGGCTCTTCCTGAAATCAAACTGAAATCACGTTTATAAATTCATTATATAGCAAATTCCATTCTCATGCTTAAGGCTCGAAAGTCAATAAATCAGGGCATTTGCTGACACTGATTTGCCACAGTTTGTTTCAGGTCCGTTTCAGGTAAGGCTCCAATAATGTGGTCAAATCCAAAGGGAAAAGGAAGTGAAATCGAAATGGATGACACACAAATAAACATGAATAATGAAAACGTTAATGACGTTCCCAAGACCCCCTCATATACCCACACACCCAAAAAGACAAGAGGAAACGCAGCAAAGGTCGTTGCACTGGCTCTTTGCTGCTCCCTTGTCGGAGGTGCTGCAGGAGCAGGTGGCATGATCGCCTTCATGAACCTCAGTGGGACAGGGTCTGCCGGTGCAGATAAAACAAAAGGTGAGACTGCCATTCTTGTCGGACAGCGCGACCAGACCACCGTTAAGCTGGTATCCGTTAACTCTGGAGAAGAGCTGACGGAAGCGGAGATCTATGCCGCGAATGTCAACTCGACGGTAGGCATCACCACATCGGTCACGACAAATTACTATGGTTATCAGACAGAGGCGGAAGCAGCAGGTTCAGGCTTCATAATCTCGTCAGACGGATATATCCTCACCAACTACCACGTAGTTGAAGGTGCGAATTCGATTAAGATCACAACATACAGCAACGAGACATACGACGCAGAGCTCATCGGTTACGATGAGAGCAACGATATCGCGGTTCTCAAGATCAGCGCGAAAGATCTTACGCCTGTTGTATTGGGCGACTCAGACCAGCTTAATGTAGGCGACAGCGTTGTTGCGATCGGAAATCCTCTGGGCCAGTTATCGTTCTCACTGACGTCAGGTTCCGTAAGTGCATTGAACCGCGATGTAACGATTGAGAACATGTCCATGAGCCTTATCCAGACGGACTGTGCAATCAACTCAGGCAATTCAGGCGGCGCACTGTTTAATTCCTACGGTGAGGTAATCGGAATCACCAACGCGAAGTATTCCGGTTCGAGCGGAACATCTGCTGCGATAGAGAACATCGGATTTGCGATACCGATAAACTCTGTTCGCGACATAGTCACATCAATAATTGAGAAAGGATACATAGAGAAAACCTACATCGGGATCACGGCCTACACCTTGTCCGGGAGCAGTAAGAATACTGATATCCAGGGCGCCGTGGTCTACGAGGTGGAAGGCGGAAGTCCTGCAGAGAAAGCAGGTATCCAGGAAGGCGATGTCATCACTGCAATTGACGGAAACGCCATTACGGGAACAGCTGACTTAAGTGCTGCGATCGCAGACGGTGAAGAAGGAGACAAGTATGTTCTCACCATTTACCGCAACGGTGAGACGCTTGAGATAAAGGTCAAACTCGGAGTTTACCGTCAGCCGGCACTTCCCGATGAGCAGGAAGAAGAGCAGCAGTATCCGTCGCAGGGCAATCAGGGATTCCCGGGATCAGGTTATCCGGGACAGGGTGAATCAGACCAGGGATTCCCAGGCATTCCAGGTAATGGACAGTCACCATTTGAAGACGGGCAGGATCCGTTCGGAGAGAACGGCAAGCCCGGGTACAACGGAAACGGTGAGTTCCAGCCGGGATAAAGGCGTGAGTGTTTATCTCACGATGTAACTAAACAGGGCTGTCTTGAGTTATTCGAGACAGCCCTTGTTCTAATTGAATCAGAGTTTGTTATACCCACTCCAAACCGGTCTCATTGGCATTGTAAATGGCAAGGTTGTTGCCGTTGATGTCGTAAATCTCGTAGTATGCGGGAGCTCCTCCCAGAGAAACAACGTTTGAGATGAAGAAGACGGTGCCGTCACCGGTTACGCCCATCCTCATGTCATTGTTGATCCTTTCTTCGGAGAAAGTAGCTTTAACTTCGTCAACGTAAACATCCGCAGTGTTAACGGGTTCATGGTTCTCGCATGTGATTCCGCCGCCTCTGATATTGATGAAGAGCTGGACTGCGTCCATTGCAGCTGTTCTGATGTCATTGATTCCTGCGAGTTCAGCAAGCTTTGCGTTATCAACCTTTTGGCCTGTAGTGCAGTCAATGTTCCAGACACGGAATACGTCGTCATCCCAATCGCCGGACTCAACAAATACGATCGATAAGATTCCGTCAGGTGAGAGGCATGCAAGATAGTGCGTAGCAGTATAGTGGCAGTACCCGTCCCTCTCGATGATCTCATCGAAGTACGCAAAGATCCCATCGATCTCATCACGCATCTGAGCCGTATAATCAGACTCGATATTGACGTAGGGAACATGATAATGCTCTCCGTAATCCTTATAGTTGTCGACCAGATCTGATACGTAATCGGTGACCACGCCGTATTTGGAAGCGGTAACTTCCTGAGTTGTCTCAGTTGTTGTAGTGGTCGTTTCTTCTTCGGTTTCAGTAGGCTCTGTATATTCAGAAGTCTCAGAACCCCATGCCGGCTTTGAATCGCCGACAGTCTCACCGTCGCGGCCGGACTTGCCTGAACCGTTATCGTTTGCATTGCACGCTGCAAGGGAAATTACCATTGCTGAAGCGAGCAAGACAGATACAATCTTTTTCATTTATTAACCCCCATAAAGTTAAAAGATAAGGACAAGTATACTACTACTTGAAAAAACTGTCCTAATATCGGGCTTTACAGTTGTATTTCTACGCTTTGGTGGAGATTAAAATGTAAGTCTGAGGTGTTAACTCGAACGGGAATTACGTGTTTTCACGTGTTCAGACGGTTACCTTCATTTCTCTTAGGAGAAAGGGGGTGGTGCCGATGAGTGACTATGAGATTCTTATTGTGGTTTTCACAGTATTAGCAATAGTAGTAGGCATACTTATTGAGTACATAAAAAAATGACCGTCCCTTCGTCCAAAAAGTAACGGTCATTAATTGACTCAACTTGAGGTAACCGTCTACGGGTAACACCTCTTAGTGATTAAATTATACAACTTCAAAAGTGTTTTTCAACAAAATTCACTTCGTCGTTTCCGGCACTGCATAAGGCACGAATATCTCTCTTCCGCAGAAGGGGCATGTGCCTAAGGTGTTTGCACGGATCTTCAGTGCAGCAGCGCATGTCGGGCAGTTTGTGCCGAGGAACGGATTGTTGTTGAAATATGCGCCCTGGCCCTTGAAACGTGTTGCCGTGGAATCAATGATCTTGTCGGACAGCAGGAATGCCTTCTGTGCTGCGCTGTAGTTTACGTTTACGATGTAGCCTTTGCGGATCGCGTTGGTGACTTTCTTGATTACCTTTGCTTCTGACGTGCCCATCTCGCGTGCGAATTCCGAGACGGGAACGAAGCCGTCTGCGTCTGCTTCGAACAGGTTGTTCATGTGGTTGATGATCAGGAGCTGTACGGTCTTGATCCAGAACATGACAAAGGGAACCGTCGTTGCGATAGCAAGGATTATGACGACGATCTTTGTCGCCAGAGCTTCTTCGAGCTCATCGAAAGCGCCGAAGAAAGTAGCTCCCCACAAGACTACTGCGGGCATGACGCAGATCACTGCGATTACTGCCCATATGATGATTGCTATGGTCATTTTCTTCAGATGCTTATACATTCTGATTCTCCTTTAATCTCATGAAGGTGCCGCAATGTTCGCACCTTCCGCCGCCGTTCGTGCGGATCGAGATGTGTGCTCCGCATGTGGGGCAGGAAACCGTAACGAATGTGTTGTCGCCGGGCAGGACGTTGACTACGACTGCCGTACGGGTGAGCGTTACGTTGATGATGAACTTCTCTTTCTGGAGCCACATGAGGTCCTTGATGACATTTGCCTCAGGACGGCCGATCATGGAAGCGATCGATGAATATTCGATAACGCCGTCGTGGTCCTCTTCGAAGATCGAGTTATAGATCCTGCACTTTAATACCCTGTGGATGAGTATTGCGCGCCATATTATGATGCCTATCTTTACGCTCATCAGGAAGAGGATGAAAGTTATGACGGGGTACGCTCTGCTGTCTGTTCCGAATTCTTCGGAAGCAAGCACGAAGACCGAGAACAGCAGGTTGCCGAATGCGGATATTCCCGCTATCGTGATAATGAGAGCATTGACGGTCTTGAATAAACCAATCTTGCCGCTTTTGATATACATTCCCTTACTCCTTTGTAAGCCTTGAAAAATCTATCCTAAGAACTGATTATACATTGACCCTGTGGGGTTTCAAGTATTTTTGACAACTGCGTTTCCTGTTCGTAATATATGAATAAATGGGGGGCATGACATGGGAGATAAAACTATACAGGGTAACAAAACGCCTGAAGGGAAGATAATTCCTGCAGTGATCGTGTGTGCCTGTTTCACGGCCCTGTGGATTACCGCATATCTGGTAATGTCCAACATCAACCTTGGAAACGTTATTGATGAGAAGTTTCTGAACACACTTAAGTATATCCATATCTTCAAGCCTGTCGTGCTGTTTCTTGGCGTGTTCATCAGTGCACTGATACTGCTCTATATTATTTTTCTCATCGCTCGAAAGAAGAATCCCAACATAAAGCCTTCAGTCGGATTTGCTTTCCTCGTATTTTTTACGGCCCTGCCGCTTGTCGGATTCTCAATAATTGCCCTGCCGAGAATAATAAGCGATCTCAAGCAGGAACCTGACAGCGCATTGAAATGGGTGACGAGCATTCACTATCTGTCGGATGGTTATGAATGCATCGTAAACTTTGAGTATGGGAGAAGCTATACAACAAGCTCCGACGACGAACTGCTCGATCAGATTGACGTGCCGGATAACGTATATGTCATAAGCTTAGGCAAAGAGATAATCGACGTCCTGCCGGCAGACCGGTATACGCGTCCGGGTTGATCTTTACTCACCGATAAACCACTGGTGCATTCCGGGGCCGAAGTCTTCGGTGGGTCTTGATATGAAGCCGAACTTCTCGTAAAAAGCATTCTTGCCCTTTGCACTCTGAAGAGACACCATGAAGCGGTAACCGGGCTTTAACTGCTCGTGGATGAAATCAATTATCTGTTCCATGAGAACGCGGCCCAATCCCTGTCCCTGATACTCAGGAATTACAATGATGTCAGCGATGTACATGACGTATCCGTGGTCCCAGACCAGGCGTCCCACACCGATCGGGCGGCCGCCTACGCAGTTACCTTCGCGCAAACACCATACATATGAATTCTTTATGCCTGCCTCAGCCTGCTCCAATGGGAACAAGCCCCAGCCGACTGCTTCACGCATGTACATGTATTCTTCAGGTGTGATGTTGTAAGTGATAGTGTAATCAACTGCCATGTTAAATTCCCCAGATGTTTAAGAGTTCCAAAAGGAGCATCATGGCGATGGAAACGCCGTTGCCAAGAATGCTCATTATGTACTTCCACTTCGGACCAGCATCCTCGCTCTTGGAGAAGATGCCGATGACGGAAGATATGAGTGTTGCGCAGAATACCGCAAAGCATGCTGCCTCGACGCCGAACATGAAATAGCCCTGTGAGCGTGTGAGACCGTAATAGTGTGAGTATGAAGCGAGTAGCGGAATAATCGGGATCACTACCGCAGGTCTGATTATCTGCGTGATCGTGATGAGGATCAGTCCCTTAAAGCTGTCGAGCTTCTTGCTGATGAGTCCGATGAGCTTGAAGAGCAGCATGAATACTCCGACTATGCACATTCCTATGTAGATCACGAAGAGTGCAAGGGAAGGAACGATGGTGTTGTCCAGTGCAAAGCTCTGAGAACCAAGAGTGAGAATCTTCGTTCCGTCGGAGGTCGTGTAAACATAAGCGGGATATACCGCACCCTGTTCAAGCGTGCAGACGTTGTCATTTAACTGGTGGATCGTTGCGACACCGGAAACATCGTATGTGTTGTCGCCTGTATAGGTTGCAGGGAGTATGCTGAGCATTCCGTAGAGCTTGAAGATGCCGTGACGGATGGATCTGCATCCGGCATATACGCCTGCGAACGATCCGGGATTGGATACCGTGCCCGCATATTTGCTCATGTCATATGTCGTTACTTCGCCGCACAATGTCTTATCGATGCCTGCATTGCCGCCTGAAGATGTCATGAACACATAACCGAATCCCGTCTCAAGATCGAAAGCAAGTTTTGATGTACAGCAGTTTGTTCCGCCTTCGTGGCCGAGCATGTTGGCATTCTCATGAGGTGTGTACCACATGCCGTGGCAGAAGTTGGGGATGTCCGTGTCGCCCAAGTAAGATGAAGGAGTACACATCAGATCAAGTGTTTCCTGCTTCTCAAAGAGAGGATGGTCTTCTCTTACGAAGCTCTGTGCGAATTTAGCGAGGTCACCGATGGTGCCGGTAATGGCGCCGGCAGGGTAGAGGTTAATGAACAACAGCTCGTTGCCGTTTGCATTCCATGCGGATCCGTCGAAGTTATAGGATACGAGTTCCATTCTCTTCTGCTGTACCCATGCATTGTCGCTGTGGTCGGGAAGGATGGATGTGTGTTCCATTCCGAGAGGCTCAAAGATATGCTCGCGTGCATAATCGGAATAGGACTGTCCGCTGATGCGCTCAACGATGTATCCTGCCAGTGCAGCACCCCAGTTGGAGTAGGAGCATACTTCGCCCGGACGGTACATTTGAGGCGGTTCGGTTGCACGGAGGGCATCTTCCAATGACACGATGTCCTCAGATTTATCCACCTGCAGGTTCCAGGTGCCTTCACCCCATCCTGCGTTGTGGTTCATGAGATTTAACATTGTTATGGGGTCGTCGTACTTGAGATTCTGGAAGAATCCGTCGGGCAGATAGGTGCGTACGTCGGCCTCAAGGTCGATCTTACCCTGTTCGTACAGCTGCATGACGCTGACCCATACGGTGAGCTTGCTGATGCTGCCCCATTCGTATACGGATTCCGTTGTTGCCGCGATGTTGTTCTCACGGTCTGTGAGGCCGTAAGCGCCCTCATAAAGCAGTTCATCCTTGCTGAATGCCGCAGTTACGAAAGACACATAGTCGTCGGGATTTTCCGTTGCCCAGTTATCGATCGCCGTGCCGATGTCTCCGTATGCAACTCCTGAAGGAGTCTTTCTGTCGTCAGCAGCATATACCGTTACTCCGGTAAATAAAACGGATGCGGCACAGGCGAGGCCTGCGATTGCTCTTATATGCTTATTCATGAATTAATCCACCTGTCTTCATATTCTTGTGTATTCAGTCTTCTTTCCATAACAGAGATTCAAGTATGTGTGTCGTTTTCTTACGGACACCGGCCTGCTCCATGTAGGAAGGATAATTTGCTCTTATTTGCTGTATCCCGTTTATGATCCTGTCGCACTTAACCCTGCTTAACCCCATTGCTTTGCCGGAAGCCAACAGATCTTTGACTGTTATGCCGTCGGTCTTTCCGTTGATTCTCATCTGGTGTGCCTTTAACCATCTGTTCTCTGAATTATACGCGAAAGTCAGATCGTAGGTGGGTGCGAGTGACCAGGATCCTTTGCGGTCCATCAGGAATGAGATGTTCTTTACATGGTCATCCTGATTGGACAATATAACATTAAATACCATTCTGCGATACAGTTCTTCCACGTCGCTGAATGTTTTCGTGAGCCTTAGCGTTACATCTGCAGCTTCTTCATAACTGGATAATCCGGGCTCGTTATAATCTATGTGCATTAGCGCTCCGAATGTCTGCATGTGTATTTTCTGATTCCCGATACGGTCGAAACGTTTGGTCATGAAATGATGACGGCCGTGCTCTTCCCAGAGTTTGCAGTCGTTCATCCTTATTCCGGCTTCTTTGGCCATCAGTGAATAAGCATATTCAATCCTGGTATATTCCACGGCATCTTCCATGTCGTGATCGCCGTTTTTGCTTACGCCGTCAAACTTTATGAGCCAGTATTCAAAACCGTTTCTGGCATCCGTCTGACCGCTTCTTATCTCACCCGTATTCTCATTGAGGGCAATCAGTGCCTTGGCTCTTGCACCGCCTGCAGATGTTCCCAACTGTATTAACTGACCGTATCCGGGATCGTCTTTAAGTCGCAGCTTCTGTGTCTTTTTCCCGTTTAAAATGTCGGATGCAAACTCAACCATCCTTGCAATGTCGATCTCTTCATCCATCAGATTATCCGGGCCGTTGGCAGGGCGGTATTCCAGTGCACCCATTCCGCGTGAACCGGTATAGCACAGTCTGTCGACTGCATTGAAATCATTTAATGAACGGCCCTGTTCGTTGAGCCATCTCTCGATTACCCTGTTACCGAATTTATCAGGCAGTGAATCGGCTATCAGTCCGGGAGCACCGTGAAAGGCTTCTCCGGATAATGCGGGGAAGGAGTACACCATGTCTCTTAACGGCATCTTGATGGGGGATAGTTCGATTCCGCTTTTCAGAAAATCCTTATCGTATTCGAATGACAGATAAGCCTTATTCTCTTCCTGGTGAATGATACCTATCCTTGTTCCCCAGAGGAAAACTTCAGCAGTGTGCATCATTTCTCATCACCCCATACAAACGGTGTGTTATTACTGTTGCTGTTACGCGTTCCGGATGCTCTTTTTCTCTTATGTTCCTTCTCCAGATAGTAGGAAGGTCTTTTGCTCTGATCCGGAATCATGTCAATGATGTTCTCTTCGAGATCCAATGCTCTGAGGAGTTTCATGAAATTGGTCAGGCTTATGTCTTCTCCATTCTCAAATCTGGAGATGCTTCTTACCGATACGCCCGATTTCTCCGCCAATTCATTTTGGGTAAGCGGGTAGTGGATACGGTATTGTTTAAACCGGTTGCTTAATTCACTGTATTTCTCATTCATCTGCAGTTTCTTCCTCGAAAATGTAATTACAAGTCATATTTGTCCACTTACAAGGTATTTATAACATAATACGCCGTATGTGTCCAGTTAATGAGAAGTGCGCATAATTAACAATCGCTTAATTCAAAAGACACAAAATCCCTTTATAATCTAAATTGTAGTCAAGGGTGTACTATGAGGAACATGCCTGGGGATATTCGTTTATGAAGAAAATAGCGGTTTTTACATCTCATATCTATGAGCCTATGTGCGTCATGACGCAGAAGGGCATCAATGCTGCTGCCCTGGACTGCGGCGTCAAGGTCATCTATTTCTCGAGCTTCAGCGATTCATATACAGAGAGAAACTACGACGAGTACGCAAAATACGATCAGGGCGACAATGTATCTTTTGACATTCCTGACCTGGACGACTTTGACGGCGTCATCAAGATAAGCACGTATTTCAGTCAGGGCGTCAAGGAACACTTAAGTCACATCCTCTCGAAAACAACGATCCCGGTAATAAACATCGGCGGTTTTGACGACAAGTTCATGAACATCATCTGCGACGATTCGCATTCGTTCCACGAGATCGTATCGCACCTCATCGAAGTACATAACTGCAAGGACATATACCACCTGGCAGGCATTCCTGATAAGGCATTTACGCAGGAGAGACTCGAAGCATATAAGAGTTCCCTCATTGCCCACGACATCGAATACGATCCGGAGAAGGTTTATTATGGAACGCTCTGGCGTGACTGCGGTGATGCAGCACTCGATTACATACTCGCAAACTGTGAGAAGAACGGAAAGAAATATCCTGACGCAGTAGTCTGTGCAAACGACTATTCTGCAATAGGTCTTGTTATCGCATGCAGGAAAAGAGGCATCAGAGTGCCTGAGGACATAATCATCACGGGCTTTGACGGCATCGACGATGCAGTAAACGGTTATCCCACGATTACGACGTCGAGACAGCCGTTCTATAACTCCGGTTATTCGGCAGTCCTCGCGTTAACTGAAATATTCGAAGGCAAGGAGATCCCCAAGACCGTCAGGATACTTGCAGACTTCATGCCCAACCAGTCCTGCGGCTGCAAGCCCAAGAGCGCTGATAACATCCAGGACGTAAGAGAGATCTATCTTAAGAGGATCAGAAATACCAACGACATCGCGCAGTCAAAGACAAACCTTATGCTCAGCGTGGCAAGTGCCGGAACGCTGCCGGAGTTCTTTGATGCGGTCAAGAGAAACGCAAAGTGGAATTCCGGATTCAGGGAAATGCTGCTCTGCCTTGCGCCCGGATGGGACCAGCAGAGAATAGTAGACGAAGACTATTCCAAGCAGGATGAAGACATGACGATCGTAACGGGATTCAGGGGCGACGAAGACGTTCCCGTCCAGACGTTCCGCAAAAAGCACATACTGCCCAAGGAATTGCTCGAAGATCCCAACCCGTACTACATCTTTACGATCCACCATCTGCAGTACTACATGGGCTACCTGATCGTTACGCCCAACATCGACATGCACGAACAGGAAGCTCAGCAGTCCTGGCTCGTTGACCTCGGCATGATCTTCGAGAACCGCAGGATCCAGCGTGACCTGCAGTCGACGGTAAACAGACTTGAATTCCTCTACAGCAGAGACATGCTGACGGGTCTTTATAACAGATACGGCATTGAGAAATTCTTCGGTGATTTCTTCGACGAATGCATTAAGAATAAGACCGGCATGGCGGTAATCGTAATCGACATGGATGATCTCAAATTCATCAACGACAACTTCGGACATCACGAAGGTGACTATGGCATCAAGGCTATCGCATCGGCTCTGTCAGCCGTATCAGGAGACGATGAACTCTGCACGAGATCAGGCGGCGACGAGTTCGTAATAATCGCCAAGAATTACGATCCCGTGCGCGCCCAGGACTTCATCAGGAATGTCAGGGATTACATCTCAGCTAAGATCAAGGCAGAGAACAAGCACTACGACGTTAAGATCAGCGTCGGCTGCCACGTTGCTGACCCCTCGAAAGATGTCAGCGAGAAACACTTCGACGAATACGGCCTGTTTGCAAGTTATCTGAGGATCGCAGACAAGGCGATGTACGAAGAAAAGAGACAGCACAAAAAGCAGAAGATACCGCAGACGAATAAGACGACGTAAAACTGTCCTGTTAAGTTAATCGATAACCGCCCGCTTTGGTCAGGGGGCGGTTATTTAAGGATGTAAAAAATCCTGTATCAAAAGATGTAAGTTAGTAATAAAAAAGTCAGCCCGTCAAGTCGAGAGACTTAACGGGCTGGAACGCCTTATTTTATTGCGTTTGTGGATTTAAAAGGATACGCAATAGATTGATTATTAATCAAGCGGTTTCATCGTAGGGACTGCCCGGGCGTAACATATTGACTTTTCTACCTATATCTACCTACTGCTACACCCGTAGAAGTGCGATATTTACTGGGTTTCACGTAGTGCTACCTATATCTACATGTGTACCAAAATCATTGGTGTGGTTTTTGGTGTGGTACGCGTATAACAGGCCTGTAAATCGTTCAAAATATCGTTTGATTTAACTTAAGCCTTAAGTGTGGTCAACGGTCAAGCGTCAAGGACCAAAATTAATAAAGTTTTCACTATATAGTCCTAATAATGGCAATTCTTGCAGAGTACAATATTATAAGAAGGCTTCGATGATCAACAGACCCTGTTAGGAGGCGTAATATATGTATTTGCGTGAACTCAGTGACGAAGAGAAGAAAACATTTTGGAATTTAGCCAATGCTGTTGTTATGGCAGACGGCACCAAAACTGAAAAGAAATTGAATTATTGAAGCAGTATTGGACAGAATTGGAAAACGAATATGAGGTTTATTCTCCTCGCGAAATCATTCTTGACGATGAAATTGAAAAGCTTCGGACGAGCGATGAAAGGACGAAAAGAATTATTTGCTTTGAGCTTAGCGGGCTGATATTGGCAGATTCGGATTATTCCAAAGAAGAAAAAGACATGATTGAGCTCATTTGCAGAAAGTTAGATATAAGTAATGAAATGCTTTCTAAGATGGAAAGATGCATCCAGGAAATCATGAAAGCATATAAAGAGTTAGGTGTAATACTAAATGCGTGAGCAATTTCATTGTGATAAATGTGGTTTGTGCTGTGAAAACCTTAATCTATCGTCAGAGTATGATGATTTGAATGATGGAACTGGAACATGCCGCTATTTCGACAAAGAAACACGATTGTGTACTATCTACGACAACAGACCTGAGAAATGCAATATAGAAGCCTCATTTTATCGTTTTAAAGATAAGTACACTTACGAAGAATACCTTGAATTGAATTATAAAGCATGCAGAGAACTTAAGGAGAATCATTAAAATGCCGATACCCTATGTGTTAATTGGAATAGCTGCTGTAACTGGTACAGTTGGGCTCGGCACAAATATACATGCCGGTATCAGAAGACATAAAGCTAAAGATATCATTAAGGATGCTCAAGAAATATACGACAAAGCTGCCAATCGCTTAGAGGAACAAAGACAAGTCACGTTGGGCGATCTGAATGACTATGGCAACCAAAAACTTCAGATTTGGTCCGATGATTTAGGCAGTTATGTTGAGCACTTCAAACGATTTAAGCATATAGAGATTGCTGGCGAGGTTGATACCAATGAAAAACTGAATGCTGAAATTCAGAAGCTTGATATAAAGGAAATTGCCAAAGCATCCATGACGGCAAAAGAGATTGCCAAAGGCGGTGTTGCTGTAATTGGTGCAGGTGCTGTTGCGGGAATTGCAACTTATGGAGGGGCGATGCTTTTAGGACATGCTTCTACTGGAGCTGCAATTACTGCACTTCATGGTGTTGCTGCTAAAAATGCAACGCTTGCGTTTCTTGGTGGTGGAGCAAAAGTCGCAGGCGGATTGGGAATGGTAGGCGGCACACTCACTATCGGTGGAGTTGTGATAGGTTCTATTTTTGCTGTTCAAGGACTAATTACAAACGCAAAAGCAAAGGAACAATTGGCTAAAGCTAAGCAAGCATATTCAGAAGCTCAATTAGCTGCTGAAAAAATGAATGCTGTAGTGTTGATGCTAAAAAAAGTATCTGAAATCTCAGGTGATTATTCGTTGTTCCTTAGCAAGTTTGTAGTGGAATATCGCAAGATGATTGATGGAGTAATCGATATATATAATAGAGCAGTTAATGAACAGAAGAAGTCGTTCTGGAACGCTATTAAGAATTTCTTCGGAATTAAGTTCAAACTTGATTTTAGAAAACTGTCATTAGCGGATCAGAAGTATTTGCATTATTCCTGGCTCATGACCCAAATACTATATCAAGTACTTACAGCTGTATTAATGACAGAAGACGGAGAGCTTCATGTTGATGCTGAAAGATCATTAGAGGAAGCAAAGATATCTGCTAGTCGGCTTCTTCAAGCTCCTAATTTAGAGGTTTAAGCCATGGATAGAAAGAATAAAGAACGCGTTGACAGAGAGAATGCAGCAATTATCGGCGGACAAATAGCTGCTGATGTGTCTAAAGGTGTACAGGAAGGGACAAGGCAAGCTGTTTCCGGTATGAAGCTGTTTGAAGCAGAGGTTGAGCGACTTCAGAATGTTGGTTTTGATCAGAAAAAAGGAAATCTGTTTGAATACATCGAGGCAGCGAAGTTTAATAGAGAAGCAGCAAACAGAGGCATCGATCATCGAGCTGTTGTTACTGCCGCAGATGGCCGCCCCCATGATCCAGCAGATATCGAAATTGTAGATGGAAGCAAGAAGGTTATAAGGCGAGTACAAGCTAAGTTTATTAAAACCACTGGAACAAATGGAAAAGATACAAGTGCGGCTACAACTGTAAATAAGCTGACGGATCCCAAATATGAAGACATGCAGTTGCTTGGTCGAAAAGATCCAAATTATAAGGTGGATCCTGAAACTGGAAAAAGCATTTCTATGCTTGAAGAAGAGAAAAAAATAGCAAAAGCATATGCAAAACCAGGAAATTTAAAAGAAAAAGCATATAAGAGCTTTGATAAAAACGCTACTGATGAATTGACGGATGAAACAACCGGAGTTAAAACAGGCGGAACAACTCTAGAAGAAATGCAAAAAGCAGTTGATGATCCTGCGCAATATGCTCGTGAATTCAGAATGAAGCAATACGGAAAGGAAGTAGCTGTTACCGCTGGATCTGCTGCCGTAGCTAGCATGGTTACTACAGGAATAATTAGTGGCGTTAATAATGTAGTTGATGTTGTTCGTGGCGAGAAAGATATTAAAAAAGCTGCTAAAGATTTAGGAAAAGATATTGGTAAAAGCGGTGTTAGAGGTGCAGCTACTGGAACGCTAGCAGCTGGCATTAGAATAGCTGGAGAAAAAGCCGGAGGAACAATTCAAAAATTGACTGATTCTAGCTCAGCTATGGTCATAGCAGGTTCTGTAATTGATTGTGGCGTTAGCGTATACGATCTTATTCGCGGTGAAATTGATGCTAAGCAATTCGCAGTAAGACTAGAGGATACTACTATTAAGGCTGCTGTAACAATCTACTTCTCTAAGGTTGCTGTTGCTGTTTTTGGCGCCTCAAATCCAATAGTTACTATAGCAGTATATTCTGTTGCCAATTATGTGATTGCATCTACTAGAGAAATAATAAAGAATGCCAACCTTAATGCTGAAGAGGCAGAAAGAGCGGTTGCTATTAACAATGAAATGGCAAAGTTAATCTGTGATTATCGCGAAGATATGATTTCTCAAATAAACGAATATCAAGCCAATTATCGTGTGTCTATGAGCAATCTATTGGAGTCGTTTGATAGGGGAATCTCTTCTGAAGATGACTTGGATTCAGCAGTCTACGCCATAATTGATTATGCTGAAGAAACAGGTCTTGCACTACAACACACTAGTTTTGACGATTTTTCTGGGGCAATGATGTCAGATAAACCCTTTAATCTATCGTAATTTCACTCTAACACTCGGAGAAACACGCAATATGCCGAATGCTGAGGGAAAATACATTGCAGAATAGCTAAGCATGTAATGAATATACCGAAAAGGGAGTGTTCGAATTATGAAATGTGATTTTGGAACCATCAGTGAACGTGATATGGATATGTTGTTCCTGAATGCGTTTAGTACAGATAAGGGGTTTTTAAAGCTGTTTATTGGAAAGACGGATCTTCCAAAGGACGACTATGCAGTAAGTGCGGTATATCTCTCAAAAGCCGACAGAGATGGCGAATCGGATATTACGGTAATTATTGAGGCATCCGGGGTAAAGTACGGCCTTCTTGTTGAAGATAAGATAGATGCTATAGCAATGCCAGAACAACCAGAAAGATATATAAAACGCGGCAATCGAGGCATAAAAAACAAGGACTATGAAAAGTATTACAGCTTTATTGTGTGTCCTCAGAAGTATTTCAACAACAATGATGCTGCTAAAAAGTATCCATATGCTGTTATGTATGAAGAAATAAGAGATTACTTCTCTAAGAAGACGGATATTTCTCATACGATCTATTTCCAAGAAATCAGCCAGGCGATCGATAAAGCCAAAAGACCTCCCAAGGTTGAGATCAACGCAAACGCGAATCGATTTTTTAGAAAATACAAAGACTATCAGGAGGAGAACTATCCTGAGCTCAATTTGACTACAAAACGTGATTCAAATGGATATTGGGCTCATTACACAACCAGATTCGGTTTGGTTTATCTTTATCATAAAATCGAGGATGGAAAGGTTGATCTGACATTTAATAGAGCTGCTAAATATTTGGATAAATTAGAAATAGTAGCTAGCTGGTTTAGAAAGTATGGAATTTCGAATGTGAGTGCAGTTAAGACCGGCATGGCTGGTGCATTGAGAGTTACGGTCCCTAAATTGAATATGCAGATTCCTTTTGAAGAGAACGATGAATATGATATTGATGTGTGCTTTAAAACCATAAATGAATTGATTGAAGCAATGAATGTCTTTAGTGTGGCTAGTTCGATTTCCGATCTGTTAAAGGATAAAGAAAACTAGAATTAAGGATAAATATCTTCCCAACAATTACGATGAATATTATAAAGCCCGAAGAGTGGTATGAACTCTCGGGCTTTTCGAAGTTTAGTCCCAACAATGGTTCAATTATCAGAGTAGAATGAAAATGATGATTCTAGTTCTATCTGGTTGCATGTGCACATGTTGTCAGAGTAGAATGCAATTGTAATGTCAGATTCATAGGTTTTCGAGGTGAATATGGAACGTTTCAAAAAAGGCGATTTTATAGAGCATTCCGAATATGGTATAGGAAGAGTCATTGAAGCAGATAACAGTCGCAATCAACTTGTTAAGGCGGATTTTAATGGAAAACCGCTGACCTTTATGATTACTAAAGATCTAAAATGTCAGATCAGACATATTTCAGACGAAGAAATAGGAACTGCTATAAATGAATCGTTGGGATTCTTCGGTGAAAACAATACAAACTATAACCAAGATATTGTTGGGTCAAAATATAATGGTAATTTAGCAATTAAATGCAATTATTGTGATGGCGGTAGTGATGCTGAACATATTGGCTTTTCAGGAATATGCTCTGATAAGGTGCGTGAATATAATATTCAAGTAGAAAAAAGGACTTGGTGTAATAATGATCGCTGTCCTTGTTTTCAATATCATAAGGGACGAATTACGAAGGATAAGCTTAAATCCATTATGGCAACTCCAAGTGATTTTGTTTGTTATGAGTCAATGATGCTTTCTAGTTGGATGGCAAAAGCTGGTCTATCTGAAAATGGAAGACCACTGCATTATAGTTCTGATTCAAATCTTCATAAAGGTTCAGCTTGTATTCTTACTACTCGTTCATTGTATATGAATGAAATAGATAGATATATTTTTGGAATATTTTTAGTAGATGAATTCTTCTATGGAGACAACAAAGAGGAAGGCTATGTGAAATGCAATACTCGTTTCCATGTTGAGTTGAATCCGGAAGAAGCTAAAAGAATAAAATTCTGGAATTATTATAGAAACCAGAAAGCACCTGAAAACATAGAGTGGGGTTCGGGACTCCATAGGTATGTAAGTAATCAAGGTATAATCAATATACTGAAATATTTGATTGCTATTCGAGAGAACGATAGAAAGCAAGAAGTAGTTGATTTTCTAAAAGAGTTTTGCAGGCAGAATAATCTGAAAATGCCAGATATTGAACTTCATAATGATGCTAGACCAATAGTATCTTTTTCATGCGGTAATACATATGAATTGGTCAAGAAAACAAACGTGCATGCACATCCGTTAAAAACTGGATTTCCCTCCAAAAAATCTCCATACCTTATGATTCGTGCGCAAGGCGGAGTGTCTGAAACACTATATGAGGTAGTAGATGTTGTTGACTTAAAACCGTACGATAGAGATGCAGTACAGAGTTTATATCCTAAATATCAATGTGTAATTGATTATATAAACATACGCATTTCAGACTTTGGATTTAAGCAAATGGAATGCGACTATAGGTTCTATATATTAAGAGAAGCTTATAGATTTAGTACACCTTATATAATGAATCCCAATCCACAAGGTCATAGATACTTATCTTTTGAGGATGTTGGCATAAGTTATCCTGAAGATCTTACTCACGAAGAAGAGAGTATTGTGGTTCTTGATGATGACACAGAAGAAACTGATTCTGAACGCGAAGACCTTGAACGAGAAAATCGAGACATAGAAGAGATAATCGAAGAGCATCTGCTGGAAGGTGAAGATAGACTAGCAGTAGTTAAGGCTCGTGTAAATCAGGGCGCTTTTCGCGATGCATTAATTCGCAAATACAACAGTTGTTGTCTTTGTGGGGTAGATGATATTAACCTGCTGATTGCAAGCCATATAAAACCATGGGCTGATAGTTCAGGAGAAGAGAGAACAGATGTTAATAATGGTTTATTGTTGTGCCCAAATCACGATAAGCTTTTTGATAGAGGATATATATCCTTTGATGAAAGTGGTGGGATACTTATTTCTAATTCCCTTAACGATAGTAATAAAGATTGCATGAGTGTTTGTACTGATATGAATATAGATGTGTCTCCTGATATGCAGGGATATTTGAAGTTTCATAGAGAGAATAGATTTATAAGATAATCTGATAAGGCTCTTTTTAATACAATCACTGTCACAGTACAATAAAAAGCAAATACATTATTTAGATAAATGAATAAACCACAGAAAAAAACACATCCTCTTCTTGTTAAGGAATGGGATTATAGCAAGAATGCACCTTTCTCTCCACAAGATGTGACATATGGTTCAAAGAAAAAAGTTTGGTGGAAATGTTCTGTATGTTCAAATGAATGGGAGGCTGCAATCAAGAACAGGGCACATGGTACAGGTTGTCCATATTGTGCAAATAGATGTAAAGGCAAGAAAATAACAGATAGTAAGATTAGAAACCGTAGTTCTTTGAGAGAAATTAATCCTGTATTAGCGAATGAATGGCATCCGACTAAGAATGGTGAGTTGACTCCGGACGACATTGCCGCTAAGTCAAAGAAGAAGGTGTGGTGGAAATGCCATGATTGTGGTTATGAGTGGGCGGCTGTTGTATATAGCAGGCATACTAGAGGTTGTCCTGCATGTGCCGGAAAGGTCGTTGTTGTTGGTTTTAATGATTTGAAGACAGTTAATCCGACGCTTGCAGAAGAATGGCATCCTACAAAGAATGGCAACCTATTGCCTTCAATGATTACGCAAAGTGCAGGATGTAAAGTTTGGTGGAAATGCCGTGTTTGTGGTTATGAGTGGGAAACCTCTCCAAATAAGAGGACTGATGGTCGAGGTTGTCCTAACTGTAGTTTAAAAATTCAGGGAGAAAACCTTGTTAAAAATCGAATAAAAAGAGTTGGCGCACTCTCTGATACTAATCCCGAATTGACTAAAGAATGGAACTATGATCGAAACGGTGAATTAACACCAGATATGATAACGGCCGGTAGTTCAAAAAACGTCTGGTGGAGATGCTCACAGTGTGGATATGAATGGCAACAAACGGTTAACACTAGAAATATTGGTCATTCTTGCCCTCAATGTGCAAATGAACAGCAAACCTCTTTCCCAGAACAAGCAGTGTATTATTATCTAAACAACTGTTTTTCTGCAGAAAACAGAAAGAAATTGTTTGGCTTTGAAGTAGACGTATGGATTTCAACATTAAATATAGCGGTTGAATATGACGGTCGATATTTTCACTCATTGCCCGGATCTGTCGAAAAGGATTATAGAAAAGAATGTGAACTAGCAAAACATGGAATAAAAATGTTTAGAATCAAAGAAGGAGATAATAACGAAGTATATAAAAATGTTGTTTTTTATAATTTCGACTTTGCATATACAAATCTTCCTTGGGCTATTAGTGAATTGGTTCGATTAATAGATGAGAAATCTGTTTGTGATATTGATTTCACGCGAGATATTTCTTTGATACAGCAGCAATATATATACACAAAGAAGAGCAACAGTTTGTTGGTAGTTTATCCTGATATCGCGAGAGACTGGCATCCGACTAAGAATGGGTTGATTACGCCCGAAATGGTTTCAAAAGGAAGTCACAAAATCGTGTGGTGGAAGTGTTCTCATTGTGGGTATGAATGGCAACGATCAATCAATGACAGAACGAATAAAATGTCTTCATGTCCTAAGTGTGCAAATCAAAACAGAAAAGATTCAGCTCAAGAAACATATATCCGAAAAAGAGAATCTTTAGCAGATAAGTATCCGCAAATCGCATCAGAATGGAATTATGAATTGAATAACCCGCTTACTCCGGATACTGTTTCTGGTGGATCAAGCAAAAAAGTCTGGTGGATATGTTCGAATTGTGAAAATGTGTGGACTGCAACAATAACCAATCGAACAAGTAGAGGAAGTAAATGTCCAATTTGTTTTGGTTATAAGCAAGTATTAGCTGTTTCCAACCCCCAACTAGCGAGCGAATGGCATCCTACGAAAAACGGGAACCTAACACCGAAGAATGTCTTAGCTGGTTCTAACAAAATGGTATGGTGGTGTTGTAAGCAAGGACACGAGTGGCAAGCGATAATTAATAGTAGAAAAGAAGGAAACGGGTCTTGTCCTTATTGTTCTGGAAAAAGCAATAAAAGTGATTCTACATAACTGCCGGTACGGGTTCCCTGTCATGGTAATTTATGGGTTAGTCGGATTTGCTTGGCTTAACAAGCCTCCAAGCTGATTAATCGATATATCGGTCTTTATTGTTGGCAAAAAGGCCATTTCCATATACTTTTCAAATGATTGGATTTCCTTATGTTTGAAATCATCAGTTGGTGTTACGTCGGGAAAAGAAGCAAATCCATTTTCTTATCGTGTCTATTCTTTCCTTCTCGAGACTGTCTTTAACATACGTTTTGGCGCTTATTTCTTTTATTATTCAGCTTACGCTCTCTGCATACTCCAGCATCTCACGGTCGCAATCGGATATCTTGCCGTCTTCATCGATCCAGTGTGAAGTTACGACAAAGAGCGTTTCCTTATGTGATTTATCTGCAAAAGCCTGCGGCTCCCATTTGACTGCTGCGCCGTGATTCACTGCGAATTTAACGGCTTCTATCATCTCATATGTCGTGACACCGCTGGTGTAGTCATCTTCATGGTGATATCTGCCGCCAACGAATCCGCTGTAACCGAGATTGTAATAAAAAGTCTGGAGTGAAGCGTTATATACGAGCCTGTCGTAACGGCGCGCATCGTCAAATCTGGCACCATGGGATAAAGCAATCTCCATGAGTCTTACATCGCAGTTGTAAAGTGCAAAATCGATTAGTCCACACTGGTTGTGATCTAAGTAGTATATGAGCTCCGGATGTTTATCCAGCCATTCATCCAGATCCTTGTATTTGCCGTCGCCTATAAGAGTCTTCATGTGGGAGATGTCGCCGGTGAATATTGCCACCTTGCCGCCATCATAAGTCTCATAAGTAGGGTATAAGCTTGTGCAGACAACCATGCCTCCCACTATTATGCTGATAAGTACCGGTATTCCCGAGATAACATACAGAACGATGGCCGGTTTTCTTTTCTTCTTCACCATCAGTACCGTCGCAATGATGAGCATTACGATCATTCCGATAAAGACAAATCCCAGAATACAGAGGAATACAAACCCCAGAAACATTCCCGCAAATGCCATATAAATCCATCCCTTTAGCAATTATGCGGACATTATACCACTTTGGTATCAGTAACCTCTCTTGCGGTCAACATAATGAACGAGCTCGCGTCCTTCGAAGAAATTGACCATGTCTTCACAGAACATGTCAACATTCTTATCAAGCGTGTGTTCAAGCGTAAGATTGCCTGCAACGTGAGGTGTGATGAGAAGGTTTGGGATCTTCCATAATCTTGAATCAGCAGGGAGGGGCTCAGTCTTGAATACATCGAGTGCTGCTCCGCCCAGATGTCCGCTCTCCAATGCATCAGCGATAGAATCTTCGTCGATTGCCGTGCCTCGTCCAACGTTAACGACAAATGCGCCTTCAGGTAGAAGTCGTATGCGTGAACGGTTAAGTATGTCGATCGTCTCAGCTGTAGATGGCAGGCTCATTACCAGCAGGTCTGTCTCAGGCAGGATGCTGTCCAATGAATCAATCTTATACATCTCATCAAAGGATGTATCGCTGCATACACCGCTCCTGCTGATGCCGACGATCTTTGCAGGTTCAAACGCACGAGCACGCTTTGCAAACTCGCATCCGATGTCACCGGTTCCGAGAACCGTTATGCGTGAATCCTTCAGTGAATACTGGGTAAAGTGCGTAAGTTCCCATTCACCCTTAATTGAAGAGGAATAGTAATCAGTTAATCGTCTCATCAGGAACAGCGAAACTGCGATTATGTGCTCTGCGATGGTTACGCCGTAAGAACCTGAAGAGTTCGTAAGTATGCAGTCAGGATTTGCGAAAGTATCAGGCTTCATGAGATAGTCAACGCCTGCGGAAGGAACGCATAACCACTTAAGGTTTTTGCATGTCTTCGCAATACCCATTCCAAATCCGTATACGATGTCGGGATCTGCAAAATCAGCAGGGAGATCGCCCTCTGATCCTATGTAACAGACGGATGCGCCGTATTTATCCGCAACCGAATTTATCTTGTCTATGTGCTGCTGCTTTAATAACGAACTTAAGACTACTATCTTCATGGATCAATCCTCCGTAAGATAATTCTCAAACAGAGTCCTTGTTGTTTCTATCACACTCTCTATTGCTTTTGTCGTATCCATTGTGGGATTTAAGAGCGGAACGATCTTATCAAATCCTGCATCAAGGCACGCTTCGTAACCGTCACCTAATATGCCCGTTATTCCGATAACACGTTTACCATACTTAACACCAAGTTCCATTATCTTAAACGGTGCCTTGCCGTTAACTGTCTGGCTGTCCATTCTGCCTTCACCTGTAATTACGATGTCGCATTCACATATAAGTGATTCAGCACCCGTAATGTCAGTTACTATGTCTGCACCTGAACGTAATGTAGCACCAAGGAAATTCTTCAGTGCAAAGCTCATTCCACCTGCAGCACCAGTGCCGGGTTCAAACGGATCGAATCCGCATGTCTCAGCAAAAGACTTAAGCCATTCATCCATCTCGCATGCAGCTTCATATGTCGCGCCCTTCTGCGGTCCGTATACATGGCTGCATCCGTCTGGTCCGCACAAAGGATTGATAACATCACTAGCGACAACGATATCCATATCCGTACCGACAAGAGAAGATAGATCAACAGAATGAAGTGATTTGAGTCCGATTGAACCTCTTGATATCTCGTTTCCTGATGCGTCAAGGAATCTGGCGCCCAATGCCTGCAGCATACCCGCACCACCGTCATTTGTGGCACTTCCGCCGATGCAGATGACAAGTTTCTTTGTGCCGCTGTTTACCGCATCCAGAATAAGCTCGCCAGTGCCATAAGACGTGGCGTTATAAGGATTACGTCTTGATTCATCAATTAATGTTAATCCTGATGCTTTTGCCATCTCAATATATGCAGTGTCACTGACAGGATCGAATACATAGTAGGAATCAACCGGATCACCCAGAGGTCCGCAGACAGTAAGAGTCCTGATCTCGCCATTAACATAAGGTGCAATTGCATCTATCGTTCCTTCGCCTCCGTCTGCGAGTGGAAGAACGGTCACGTCAGCATCCGGACATGCAGCGAGAATGCCCTCACGCACGGCATTGCCTGCCTCAAGTGAAGTAAGGCTTCCCTTGAATGAATCCATTGCAATGACTACCTTCATATGACCTCCGGAATAAACGAACTGATTGAATTATACCTCATGCAATTTCTTGGCGGTGAGCATGCCGAATACGATTTCAATTTAAACTTTAATAACAAATTCTTTCTTCAACTCCTACTCGCTAAACTCCACCCCTCAAATCCTCTATTCTAAGGTTGAAGGGAGGTGAGTTGCATGGCAAACAACACATACTATCTGATAAGGGAAAGAAGATTAGGCAAGAAGGAAAGCGGGAAGTATTTTCTCTACGATAAAACAAAGTGGATTCCTGATGACAGAAACATAATTAGAGATCACCTTATGGGATACGATCCCAGTGACGATTCTCCGTTTGGATTTGGCAGCATGAGCATAATGGATGAGATAGAAGAGATCACGGAAGAAGAGGCAATGAAATTCATAAGGAATAACTGATGGAATAGCAGAAAATCATATATGCTCAATCGCCTTGAAACAGGTAAAGAATAATTGTATGAATAATTTGCAAAAACAACGAAACAGGCACTTACAATGTGGGATTTGAGGTGTCATAATAGAAAAACAATTCGCACGTTTAGGTATTCGTTTGATCAATATAAAGGAGAGACTTTATGTTACACAAAGGAGACTTCCGCGAGAACTTATTCGAGATGATCAAATATCCCGACAGCTTTACAAAAGAAGAATACTACGACGCATTTCTTATTATGACTGAGAAATACGTAAACGAGCTGATCATGAATCTCAACAGCGAGAATGTAATCTTGAGCCATCTTGGTGATGAGAAAGGCTCAGCCCTTATCGAGGCATTTGCTACATCAAATCCGGATCTTGAACAGCTTGATGAAGAACTAGAGAACATGACGACCCGTTCCGACAGGATCAAGGCCCTCATGGATTACGCCGAATACCAGTACGGATACCGTATTGGTGCAGAAGAAGATGTCGACAGAGACATGGCTAATACTGAGGAAGACGTTGTTAAGGGTATATTAGCCAAGGCCTTTGATGACAGACGCGACGAAGACATTGAAGACGGTAGTGACGACGATGATTCAGAGGATGACACTAACTGACGTCTGAGGATAAAAAGAAATTTAACCACAAGGCTCCCTGTGAAGGGAGCTTTGTTATAATCAATCATATGAGTGAACTAAAGACCGTAAAAGTAGTAGCAGCGATAATCAGGCAAGGAGACCTCATCCTTGCGACTCAACGTGGCTATGGTGAGCAGAAAGACGGATGGGAATTCCCAGGTGGCAAAGTCGAAGACAATGAATCACCTGAAACTGCAATTGTCCGTGAGATCAAAGAAGAACTTAATGCTGACATAGAAGTTACAGGTTTTCTCACAACAGTAGAACACGATTACCCCACATTCCATTTATCAATGGACTGCTTCTGGGCTAAGCTCAAAGAAGGAACAGAAATGAAACTCCTTGAACATGAAGCAGCTAAGTGGCTCACGCTGGATAACCTTGATTCTGTTGATTGGTTGCCGGCAGATGTGAAAGTGGTGGAGGAGATAAATCGTTTTGATGCAGTAATGGGGAATAAAAAGTAGAAAACTGTTTTTTCGGCTGATCCATTATATTATAATTGTGTTATTGCAGTTCTTCATTAACGAGTGGTAGCACAACAATGAATCTGGAAAACGACGGTAAGAATTGGACTTGGGAAGAGACACTCCTAGCTTTTGATTTGTACTCAAAGATCGAGTACTCCAAGATTTCTGCGGCCAATAAAGAGGTTATGTATCTTGCCGAAATGTTAGGAAGAAGACCAGGTGCTGTTGCAAAGAAACTTTTTAATATCGCAGCACACGATCCTAAACAGATTAACAGAGGTATCAAAGCACTTTCTCACTCCAGCAAACTTGACAGCAAGATTTGGGAGGAATTTGAGGCTAATCCTGAAAAGCTAGTCTATGATGTAGTAAATGAATTAGCTGCAAAAGAAAACAAAGACATAGATTTCATAATAGACGCTGAAGATTCAAGCCTAATTGTCGAGGCCTTTCCTTTTGGAGAAGATCGAGAAACAGCGACAAAAGTAAGAGTTGGTCAATTCTTCTTTAGGAAAACTATCCTTACTGCATATCACAATCAATGTTGCATTACAGGTGTGAATGAAAAACAACTGCTCGTAGCCAGTCATATCAAGCCTTGGAGCAAGAGTGATAAAGAAACTGAAAGAGTAAATCCAAGAAACGGATTGTGCTTGAACGCACTTCACGACAAGGCTTTTGACAGAGGATTGATTACTATTACGCCTAACTTTGAGGTGTTGATTTCCGGTAAGCTACGCGAAACTCAAATGGACGAAGAAACAAAGACGTGGTTTTACTCGTATGAGCATTCTAAGATTCAGTTACCAGACAAATTCTTGCCAGACAAACAATTCCTTGAATACCATAATGATGTTATCTTTGTTCGTTAGTATCCCGATTTATAGGTAAAGAGTTATGGATCATGAACCGAGATTCAAGGGCGAGGTCTCTGAAGAACGTCATAAGATAATGAGCAAGATAAGAGGCAAAGATACTAAACCAGAGTTAATTCTCAGAAAGTGTCTCTGGAGTAAAGGCCTGCGCTACAGGAAGAATTTTAAGGGGCTACCTGGAAAACCAGATATTGCAATAACCAAGTATAAGGTCGCGGTATTTTGTGATTCTGAATTCTTCCATGGCAAGGATTGGGACAAGCAGCGTTCTAAAGTAGAAAAAGGTGCTAATTCAGACTATTGGGTTAAGAAGATATCTCGTAATATCGAGAGAGATAAGCAAAAAGACAAGGAATTACATGATTTAGGTTGGAAGGTAATCCATCTCTGGAGCAAGGATATCGAGAAAGAACCTGAGAGATGCTACCAGATAATCAAAGAGTCATGTGCTGACTTGACGGAAGGAGATTGACCATGACTCATTTTGTTTTGGAATATGATGCTCGCAGTCCTCAGTCTATCGAGTCATATGCAAAACGTCTTATTGGAAAGACGTTTACAGATGTATGTAATGAAGATACCGTTAATGATGTGATCATTGTTGCTGACGATTACGAGGAGTCGCATAAAGACAAAAAAAGAAAAGGCGGTCTTGGTGACCTGATAGAAGAGCGCTTCTTTCACTATAAATGCAACAGTGATTCCCGGCCGGATTTCCCTGATGCAGGTGTAGAACTCAAGGTTACGCCTTATAAAGAAAACCGTGATGGTTCATTATCAGCCAAAGAACGTCTTGTCATAACGATGATAGATTACTTTAGCGTTGTCCACGAAACTTTTGAAGAGAGCCATCTCTGGAACAAAGCAAGGCTTATCCTTCTTGTTTACTACCTGTATCAGGAGCAGATTCAAGATAGATTAGATTATAGAATCAATTTCGCTCAGCTCTTCACCCCTCCTGAAGCGGATCTCGCTATCATTAAGCAAGATTACGATAAGATCGTCTCCAAGATAAAAGAAGGCAAAGCCCATGAACTCTCAGAAAGCGATACGTTGTATTTAGGTGCTGCAACCAAGAGCTCCGATTCTACCGTTAGAAGAGAGCAGCCATATAGTGCTGTGTTGGCAAAACCAAGAGCATTTAGTTTCAAAACCTCATACATGACGTATGTACTAAACAACTATATTGTTCCTGGGAAGAATACGTATGAGTCGATAATCGAAGGTGATATTGGCGTAGATTTCGAAACATATATCACGGAACGCATAAGTGCTTATAAGGGTTACACTGTATCAACACTATGCAAACTCTTGAACATCGTATACGACAAACCGCCTAAGAACTTAGGCTCCTTGATTGCTTTTAGAATCCTTGGAATTAAGAGTAATAATGCTGAAGAGTTTGCTAAAGCAAACATAATAACGAAAACAATCCGGATTGAAAATAATAATACTATTAAGGAGAGCATGTCTTTCCCTACCTTTAAGTTTAATGATATTGTTCTTGAAACCTGGGAAGATTCTACATTCGGCAATTATCTTCGAGAGACAAGATTCTTCTTTGTGGTATACAGGTTCAATGATGAACATGAACTTGTACTGCAGGGCTCGCAGTTCTGGAACATGCCGGCCAAGGATTTGTATGAAGTCCAAAAAGTATGGCAGAAAACCGTAGATGTAATAAAAAACGGAGTTCAGATAACAGAGAAGAATGGAAAACGATTTAACAACTTTCCAGGTTCATCTGACAATCCTGTCTGTCATGTTAGACCTCATGGGCGAAATGCGAATGATACTTACCCGTTGCCCGACGGAAGAGAATACACAAAACAGTGTTTTTGGTTGAATAATACATACATATATGATCAAATCGATGATGAATTGAAATAAAATCATATATTTAGTCCCATTATTGTATAAAACGGAATGATATACTGTATTTGTATAGGGGTTTTGATCTACCGTTGGGTAGTGCTAACACTAATTACAGCCCCTAGAACAAGTGTGATGGCTTATGCCAAGGAGGACTTATAATGGAAAAGACTATTTGTGAATTGTTTGCCGGTGTCGGAGGTTTTCGACTCGGCTTTGACCGCTTAGAATCGGGTTGGAAAACAACTTGGTTTTCTCAATGGGAACCTGGAGCCAAAACTCAGTGGGCACATGACTGTTATGTGCAGCATTTTGGTGAATCTCCTGACCTTAAGGGTGAAATCCACACAGGTGAAGATATAAGCACTATGGTTAAGGAAAATATTCCTGATCATAGTCTGTTAGTTGGTGGCTTTCCGTGTCAGGATTATAGTGTCGCACACAGTCTTAAATCATCTAAAGGCATTGAAGGAAAGAAAGGCGTTTTGTGGTGGCAGATTCGCGACATTCTAATCGCGAAGAGAGCACCATTTTGCATTTTTGAGAATGTTGATAGACTCCTTAAGAGTCCAGCTAAGCAACGTGGTCGTGATTTTGGAATTATTTTGGCATGCTTGGCCGAGTTAGGTTATAGCGCTGAATGGAGAGTTGTTAATGCTGCTCAGTATGGTGCCTCTCAAAGACGTAGAAGAACGTTTATATTTGCCTATCGAAATGATACTGTTTACGGCAAAAAACAATCAGAGATACCTTTGCCAGATATTGTTAGTGATTCGGGATTTATGGCAACTGCTTTTCCTATTGTGGATTGCGGAGATTCTTTTGGAACAATTATTAGCAAAGATATTGTTGATGTCAGCGATAATTTCTCCTTCCCTTTTGAGAATGCTGGAGTTATGCGTGATTATATAGTTGTTACCAGAAAAGTTGCCGAAAGAGAAGAGACACCTGTACTTCTCGGAGATATTCTTCAGAAAAACGTTAATGAACAGTTCTACATCACAACTGAAAAGATGCCAAAGTGGACTTATCTTAAGGGATCTAAGAAAATTCCGAGAATTGCTGCTAATGGTCATGAATATGTTTTTAGTGAAGGACCGGTTGCTTTTCCAGATCCCTGGGATAGGCCGGGACGTACAATGCTTACAAGCGAGTCAACTTTGAATAGATCAACTCATGTTGTATCAGACCCGGGAACGGGGAGGTTACGGATACTTACTCCAATCGAAGCGGAACGCTTACAGGGTTTTGATGATGATTGGACAAATTCTGGAATGCCAAACAGAATGCGCTATTTCTGTATGGGCAATGCTTTGGTTGTACCAATGATAACTCGAATGGGTAGTGTGCTTGATAAGATAATCGTAAATGAGCCTTAAGGAGGAGACATTAGTGTCACTTTCGTTTGATTATGACAAACATGATGAACAGGATGTTTTACGACATGCCAAAGCTTTAGAAAAACACAAAATTGGCGATGTTTTTTGTTTGTTGGAAAAACAGCAAGGCGGGAGAGAAAAGCTTCTTAAGAAATATGCTGAGCAACTTATACCGGAGTTTATCGATAAACAAGAAGCGAAAAAAAAGGTTAACAAGGGAAGTATTGGCGTTTTTATTCAGGAAGTATACTTTGGTTTGCCACAAGATAATAGACCTCAAGCTGATTTGGATGAAATTGGAGTGGAGATTAAAGTAAGCCCTTTGATTCGCAAGCCTAAGGCAGGATTAACGGTGAAGGAACGTTTGGTTTGGGGGATGATCAACCGTGAAAAATTGCCCAAGGAGTTTACTGATTCTCACATATATGACAAATGTCAACTAATTATGCTTGTGTATTACATTGATGAAACTAATAAGGGTAAATATCCGCTTGATTTTCCGTTTTTTAAGGCTGCGTATATTAAAATTCCAGATGTCGACATGGCCATAATCAAACAAGATTATGAATATATAAGAGATTGTGTAAATCAAAATAGATATCACGATTTGCATGAAAGAGATACTAATTATTTATCCCCATGCCGCAAGGGTAATGGCAGGGCATATTCGCTTAAACAAAAATATATGAACCAGTTGTTTAAGGAGTATATTAGTCAGAATATAGTCTTATATGATCCTACAACTGATAAACAGACATTTGACATTATTAAGAAAAAAGAATCAATCGTTATTGATAGTGAAGAACTTAAGAGAAACTCTTTTGAAGAGATAGTATTACGAAAATTTGAGCTTTATATTGGCAAGACTATTACTGAAATCCGCAAAAAGCTGATGGATTCAGATGATTACAAAGAATGGTTATCGAAGCCAACTTCTGATAAAGCGCTATTTGCCAGAACTACTTTTGCGATGTTGGGTATAAAAAGTGAACAAGCTGAAGAATTCGTAAAGTCGAACACCTATGTAAAAACACTACGTGTTAACGAAAACTTGACTATGAATGAGGATATTTCATTTTCTGCGTTTGAGTTTTCTGATTTAATGAGTGAAACCTGGAAAAAATCTACAGTTTACGAAGAAATGGTCAACAGAAGATTCTTGTGGTCAGTGTTTAAGTATGATGGCAAGGATTTTGTTTTTTGCGGTGCCAGATTTTGGAAGATGCCAGAACAAGATGAACGGAAAGTTCATAAGGGGTGGAATGATATAAGGGATATTGTGAAAAATGGTGTAAAGTTCGCACTGGACCAAAAAGCTGATGGAACGGAGATTAAAACGAAGAGAAATAAGAATAGAGTGCTTAACAGTTTTCCGGACGCATATAATACTACGCCTGGTCGAAAAGAGTACAACTTATGCCGATCCTCTAAAAAGCTCAACGAGATTATTTCAATACGCCCGCATGCGCGGTCTGTGTACTATGACCTAAAATCCATAGGCTATACTGACACCGATAATTCCAGATGCTATGGCAGTAAACTGCCAAATGGCGACATTATGACAAAACAGTGTTTTTGGTTTAATAATGAATATATTCTTAAACAAATTAAAGACATGTTTGAGGATGAGACAAAATAGACAAAAACAGTATTTTTTCATTGCTTAATTGTGCCTAAGAATGGAAAGGCATTATTGAGGATTAACTTTCTATTCAGCTTTCAAATAAAGATATTAGTCTTAATTGCAAAAGAACACTTGATTATCAAGCGTTCTATATTATTTGTTAATGATGAGTAAAAAAACAGAAAACTCAAGAATATGGCAAATTTACGATGATATAATTCAACATAAATAAACACAATTTGACTTGTTTTACTGGAACCGATAAGGAGAGTGTATCTTCATGAATAAACAAGACAAAGAATACTTTGAATCTTTAACAAAACATAGAATCAAACTTGCCGAGGCTTTGGAGGAACCTGCGCTTAGAGGCGTGAGAAACAGCGTAGTTGAAAAGTACTCCGATCAGGCCCATTTTATATATGAATTACTTCAAAATGCGGATGACGCCTTAGCTACTGAGGCTAGATTTGTTCTTGAAAGTGATAGACTGATTTTTGCTCACAATGGTAAAAGGCGCTTTTCAATATCCAATCCAGCATGCGAAGATGAAGATTCTAGCCAGAAATCTTTGGGCGACATAAACGCGATTACATCCATTGCTAATTCAAGCAAAAAAGGGGCATCAATAGGTAAGTTTGGTGTCGGTTTTAAGGCAGTATTCCAGTACACATCGACGCCTCATATTTATGATCCCGGCTTTCATTTCAAGATTGAACGATTTATTGTGCCGATTGAATTGGAGGATGATTTTCCTGGAAGAAAAGAAGACGAAACACTGTTTGTTTTTCCTTTTGATCACAAAGAGAGAGACGCTAAGGAAGCTTATCGTGATATATCCGAAAAATTGAGGAATCTTTCTCATCCATTACTCTTTTTGGGTAATTTGAAGAGTATTGAATTTGAGCTTAGAAATGCAATTGGACGGTATAGAAAAAATACAATAGAGTCCATTGAATTCGAAGATACAAGAGTTGATCATCTTTTGTTGATACAAAGTGATGGAGAAGAGAATTATAATGAGGAACTATGGTTATTTTCGCGCTTGTATGATCGTGGTAGGGAATATGAAAATGATGCACGATATTTGTCTTACTCAGTAGGTTTTTTTGTTGATGAGAATGGTCATCTACGACCAGTGAATAAGCCGGCATTTTGTTATTTTCCTACTAAGGAAGTTACAAATCTGAGTTTCATCATCCACGCGCCGTTTCTGTTAACTGATAGCCGCGAAGGAATACGTGCAGGAGTGGATCATAATGATGAAATGATAATTGTCCTCTCTGAATTAGCTGCAGACGCAATTGAATACTTAAAAGATATTGGGGAAAAGAAACAAACACGTTTAATTGATGACCAAATAGTATCTATTATTCCGGTTAATAGAAGTGTTTTTAGTGACCCTGATGATAAAAGCAAAGTATCATTTTTGCCTTTTTATGAGGAGATTTTGCATAAGTTCAAGACTAAGTGCTTATTACCTTCAACTGACGGATATTCAAATTGCAAGAATGCATATTGGGCTTCTGTTCCTCAGTTGCCAATACTTTTTAGTAACGAACAACTTGCAGAGTTAGTTGAGAATGATAATGCAAACTGGGTGTTTACGTCTTTAGCGAGAGATGAAGTTCAAAGAAACAACAAAGAGTTGTTTTCTTTTATTGATTCACTTGTAAGAACTAATATTAATGAAGATATCGTTATTAATGGTCGAACAAAAGATTTCTTTGTAAGAGATGGCGTTAGGCAAAACCTTGAGAACATTAAGGGCATTTCAGCAGAATTTATAGAAAAGCAATCAATTGATTGGCTTCACGCATTTTATAGGTGGATATCAGAAACAAAACACAGAAGAGAAATCTCATTGAATAAACCAATATTTTTAGATATAGATGGCAAGGCTTGCCCTGCTTGTGATGCTAATGGACAACATATATTGTTTCTTCCTGTCCCTAATATTACAGGATATAAAGTCATACATCCAGAACTGTTGAAGAATGATGAATCAAAAGCATTTATAAATCAGATTGGTATTAAACAGCCATCCCTAAAAGATCAAATATATAACATTATACTGCCTCAATATGAAGATGATGATGCGGACATAGATACTGATCCACACTTTTCTTTGTTTTTTGATTATTATTGCAAATGCTCTAATGAAGAAGTTGATGGCTTCATTAGTCTTATAAGCAAAATTGCGTTTTTAGCATATCTCAATCCGGTTGATGGAGAATACCATCGTTGTTGTGCTGACAAATTATATTTTCCTACGAACGAACTAAAGCAATACTTTGATTCAATTAATAGTGTGTTCTTCATAGATATTGACAGATATAAAGATATTGTTGGTAATGCTAATGAAGAAAAGCTGAATAGCTTTTTGATGAGGCTCGGGGTAAAAGACGAAGTAAAACTCTACGATGTTGAAATTCATTCACCAGCTAATAGGACTGACATTCCACGACCTCGTTCAACAAGAGGGCTTTCATATGATGAAACAATAATAGATAGCTGCAAAGCAGTAGTTAAACACATAGAAGGAAATCATGATGCCAATGCTTCAATAGCACTGTGGGAAACTCTGATCAGGATTATTGAGAAACATGCAACCAAGTGGAATTACAAAGGGCTTGAAACACTTCTTCGTGGCAGATGCCATTATTTTTATTATTCACAACTTACAGAATGGTTTTGGTCATCTGATGCTATTATGTTGAAGAATGCCTCTTGGATTTTAAATCAAGAAGATGACTTGGTCAGTGCGTCGGAATTAACAATAGAATCACTATCTGATATATACGACACTTCTTCTGAAGCTGCTCAGAATCTGGTTAGTTTTTTAGGAATAGAAAGTGAAGAGTATGAAGAAGACGATAGCAATCTTACCGATGAGCAGCGTGAACTAATTGATTTGGCTAAGAAGTTTAAGCACTATGGTATTGAGAATGAAGAGGATCTTAAAGATTATCTGAAATACAAGATGCAAAAAGATGCTGCTTTGAGGACAGCTGATGAGGATTCCCAAGGGTATAGCGAATTAGATAAACAACAGGATGGTACACAAGATAACATAGATGGATTACAGAAAGATATCATAGAAGATAAACCCAATGACACTGATTTTACTGATAGAAATGGCAATGCATTAAGTAAGACTAAGCAAGGTGTTCTTTTAGATATCGCTCGTAGAACAAGTTCTGATTATAGCAATCAGGATATTGATACAACTGATTCTATTGAAGATGATACGGATTCTGACGAATATATGCCAATATCCGTTGACTACAACAAGAAAATAGAGCAAGCAAAAGAGAAAAGCGCTGCAGAGATAGAAAAAATAACGAATTGGGAACAGCTGAATTCTATTGTTCAAGAAGAGAATGAAACGAACAAGTATTCATTCAGATGGTTTAATACTCTTCTTGAGATGGAGAGTATTATGAGTGAAGGCACAGACCCACATAGTAGAAAAGTGTCTATTAGCTTTGCAAAAGTAGAAAAAGAACCGGATACAAAGCGAACATTAGTACTCAAACATCCCAATAGATATATACCACACTTTATGGAGGATTTAGCGGATATCTCGTTAGTTCTTCATATTGGTGAACAGATAAGATCGGTAGCAATCGAAGTGGCTAATATTCAGTCATACACATTAAGGGTTAAGCTTAAGAATGCTGACTCTATTAATGGAATCGACTTGAAAGCAGTAACAGAAGCCACTATTGATGCTAAGAGTCCAGCATTTCTCTTGGATGAACTTCGCAAACAATACAGTGAACTTAAGTTGGATGATGATTACAATTTGCAGAAGAATCTGACGGAGAACATTGAGTTTGTATTCGGCCCTCCGGGAACTGGGAAGACCACGTATTTGGCAGATAAAGTATTAATTCCTTTAATGAAAGAACAAAAGGACTGTAAAGTGCTCGTTCTTACACCAACTAATAAGTCTGCAGATGTTCTTATTAGACGAATAATGGATGTTTCTGGAGAGGATATTTCCTATAATGATTGGCTTGTCAGGTTTGGAACAACCAGCGATGAGGAAATAGAACAAAATTCGATATATAAAGACAGACTGTTTGATATTCGTTCATTACATAAGAGCGTTACAGTTACAACCATTGCTAGATTCCCTTATGATTACTTTATGCCCCAGGGAAAAAGGCTTTTCCTAAATGCTATGAACTGGGATTATATCGTAATTGACGAAGCATCCATGATTCCAATAGCTAATATTGTATTTCCATTATATAAGAAAACTCCAAAGAAATTCATAATAGCCGGCGATCCGTTCCAGATTGAACCTATAACGGCAGTTGACATTTGGAAGAATGAAAACATATATACAATGGTACATTTGGATTCCTTTGAGAACCCAAACACAATACCATATCAGTATAAAGTTGAACTATTAACAACTCAATATCGAAGCATTCCTGACATAGGCGATATATTCAGTAACTTTGCGTACGGCGGAATATTGAAACATGACAGAAAAGCTGATAGTCAGCGACCGCTCAATGTTGGCAATGATCTTGGAATTGAGACACTCAACATAATCAAATATCCGATAAGCAAATATGAGAGCATATATCGGTGTAAGCGTCTTCAGCACAGCAGTTCTTATCAGGTGTATTCTGCTTTGTTTGTATTCGAATATGTTAAATTTTTTGCCAAGACTTTAGCGGAGAATAATCCAAATGAGTTATTTAAGATAGGCATTATTGCGCCCTATAGAGCTCAGGCTGACATGATAGATAAGTTAATGGCTTCTGAAGACCTCCCCAAAGAGGTTGATGTACAAGTTGGAACAATTCATGGATTCCAAGGTGATGAATGTGACATTATCTTTGCCGTGTTTAACACTCCTCCAACAATTTCCAACTCTAAAGAGATGTTTTTGAATAAAAAGAACATTATTAATGTTTCCATAAGTCGAGCTAGAGATTATTTGTTTGTAGTAATGCCTGATGATAACACGGAAAATGTTTCAAGATTAAGATTAATCAAACGAGTTGAGAGTCTTATCAAAGAAAAGGAATCCTGGCAAGAGTTTGATTCACCGGATCTCGAAGAATTGATGTTTGGAGATTCGAAGTATCTCGAGAATAATGCATTTTCAACCAGTCACCAAAGTGTAAATGTTTATGGTTTGCCTGAAAAAATATACGAAGTCCGAGCGGAGGATACAGCTGTTGATGTACAGATTCATAAGGAAAAGAAGATATTATCAACATCACAAGGAAATATTGATTCGAACGAACAATTAAATCAAGAAGAGCGAACCGAAGGGGTTGAGGATTATAACGGCTCATATGATCTTGATGAACATTTAGTGCCAGAAGAACTAAGAAATAGCGCGATTGATTTGCCTGTCAGAGGTGCTCTGGAAGGATGGTTTTATCTTGTTCCGTATACGGGAAAGCTTCGGCAGCACACAGATAAGGCAGCAGAACCGATGTTTATTCCAGTTCTGAAGAACGGGAGAAGAATAGCTATTCCTGTTTCTGTAGTAAAAGACGATAGAGTAATATATATTTTCAGACCCATGTATGAAGCAAATGAGGTGGAACTTGGAAAGCCTAAAGGCATTAGGCTTAGGACGACTCCAGACTAATGCTCAAACATATTATTCAAAGAAATTTAACACATATAATAATATAATCAAGATAAATCTTGGGTTTTAGCTTCGCAGATTGATGGCAGCTTATTCATAATAATCTAATGAAGTTATTTAACCCATATCCGCATTGAATATGATTATCTAAGTTGTGAAAGATCAGTGATTATGAAAAAACGCATAGCTATTACAGATTCTTTTTTGAATAGTGTCTTTAGGTTAAACAATCAGGATAGGAAATTGGCTTTCAATACGGCAAAACAGATTGCTGAAAATTCAACTGCTCCATCATTGCATTTACATAGCATTGACCGAGAAAAGTGTGATAAGAAGTTTTTGAGTGCGAGAATTAATCTGGATCTTAGAATGATCTTGGTTAATCGAGGAGATGTATGCACGCTACTATATGTAGATCATCATGATGATGCATACGATTGGTGCGAGGGTAAATATCTGTTAAAAACTGATTTTGGAGCTGAATATATCTATGATGAAAAAAATGCAGCGGAAAAGATTGAGGGTTTTAAAAAAGAAAATGATATCCCGGAATATCTGCAGTTTAAGAATGAAAAGAGCATGCTTGAGTTGCATGAGGTAAAAAAGAAGAATCTTTTAAAACTAGGGATTCAAGAAATTCACGCTGATAATCTTATGAAGATTGCGGATGAAGAGCAACTTCTTTCATACATTGAATTTTTCCCGGAGGAATTACAAGAAGCGATAATCGATCTTGCCACTGGAATAAGGAGTTTTGATGAAGTGTATAACAGACTGTGTATGCAAAACGCAGATGAAAATGGTTGTGATTCTATTCGAAGATTCTATTTGACTGAGGATATGTGCGAACTTGAATTGCTTATGCAGAATGAGGATTTTGAAAAATGGACTATTTTCCTTCATCCTTCTCAAGATAAACTTGTTAAAATGAATTGTAATGGACCCATGCTTGTTGAAGGAGGACCGGGAACAGGGAAATCAATTGTTGGAATACATCGCGCAGTAAGATTAGCGGCGGATTATTATACTAAAGACAACGGAAAGAGAATTCTTTTTTGCACTTATAGCAAAAAACTTGCAAATTGTATCCATCAGAAGATACTTCGTTTATGTGAAATAAAGGGAGTAGCAAATAATATAGATGTGATGAGCGTAGATGCATATATTGCCAGACTATTAGGGGATAGAGCGCTTCCCATCGGAATCAAAGAAATAGAAGGAATTATTAAAAAGGTATATAGGACAAATAACTGGGAATACTCGTATGAATTTTACTTACAAGAGTATTATGAAGTAATCGAGAAAAATAATATTACAAACAAGGAAAAGTATCTCGAGATTAGTCGAGCAGGAAGTGGCCAGGGGCTAAATAAGAATTCGCGCGAAAAGATATGGCAATTCTTTGAGTTGGTGGAAAGAGAGAAACATATTAATCAAACTTTCAGTTTTGTAGATAGAGCATATCAACTGAATGATTTAATAGATCAAGGCAAAATAGAAAAGAAATATGATTCGATTATTATCGATGAAGCTCAGGACTTAGAGAATATTAAGTTAAGGGCCTTATGTAAAAGCGTGAAAAATGAAAAGAATGGAGCATGTATTCTAAGTGATAGGAATCAGCGCATTTTTAGGCTTAACGCGTGGTCGAGTGATGCGGGGATAAACATCATTGGCAGGACTTTTTATCTGAGACTAAACTACCGAACGACAAAACAAATAAATGATTACGCGAGAAGTCAGTTTTTTGAATTTGACTTAGGTAATCCTGCAAGTAGAGAATACATTTCATTGATGAGTGGTGATAATCCCGAAATTGTATCTTGCAAAACGGATAGCGAGGAAAACCGAATAATAGTTGAGCGCACGAAAAAAATATTAAATGACTATAATGCTGACGAGATATGTATCCTGGCACCAACATATGAAAAATTGAATGCTATCAATGCAATCTTTGAATACGAAGATATAAATGCTGATCTTCTTACCGGAGATGAAATACCTATTTCGAATGGGAATATAAAGATTTGCACGACTAGTGGTGTAAAAGGGCTTGAATTCTCTGTTGTTGTAATCGCTTCTTTTAACAAGATTGGTACACAACGCCAGAATTACGGTTGTGCTGCTGAAATGGCGATAAATTATGAAAAATTAGTTGAATGCGAAAAATATGTTGCCATTACAAGAGCCAGAGATAGAGTTTTGATAACATATACTGAGGACTGATCAATGGTTTATCCAATAGATGGTTATTTAGGAAAAACAAAAGCGCACGAAATAGTGTGGAACAAACTGGATTTGTTTGATGATAGCAATCTTGTTGCACTTTTTGAGATTATTCTTGACGAAGAACAGATTGATTGTATTTTGATGGATTCTGAAGGAATTATCATCTTGGCCATTAACGATTATATTCCTAAGATGGTTAGGGGTGTAACCGATAAAAAAATGATTCAATTGAATAATAGACCTACCGATTATTCAAGTATGGAAAGAGCCATAAAATGGAGAAAAAAGCTCATAAAAGCTATCAACAGATGCAATACGGATGGAAATTTTATTACAGTTGCATGCTGTTATCCATTTATCGATTATGAGGAGTATTATACTAGCGGCCTAGAAAAGATTTCGCCAATAGAATTGACCTTTTTGTGTGAAGACTTCGTTGACAAGGAACACTTTGATAATAAGAAAAGCAGTCTGTTCAAATTTGTAAAAGGATATAATAATATCAATGAAGAAAAATGTTTGAGCAATGATGAAATTGAAGAGATTGGGAATTGCATACTTCCTCATTATTCTGAATTGATTACGCAAAACAAGTCAAAAAGAGTAAATGAACTTGACGTTGATCTTCATGCGAATAGTAATAAGGAATTGTTTTACGGTATATGTAGCTTTTTAATGAGAAATGGCATTACCTCAGGAAACATATATTCAAAATCACATGCTATCCTTGACGGACTAGGGGATTACATGTCAAGAACAAATATACCTTGGTCATACGCAAATGACGAGAATACCATAGGCTATGTGCTTGTCGATGGAGATGCTCCAGAAAATGTGCTAAGAACGAACGAAGTGATAATTGACATTAATAATGAATCCAGGATTACAATCAAGCAGGGACGAAAGAAGCATTATAGTATTGCAATTCACAATATAAATACGATATATGATGAATTGTCTGTATCAGAAGAAACAATACCACTACATTTGAAAAATGAACAAATAAGAACTATGTTTTTGAAGTCATTCTTAGTCGCTGAGAGTGAGATAGATATAATTTGCCCATGGATGAATTTTGGTGTGGTAAACGACAGATTTGTAGAATTGATCAGAGCTGCGTTAGATCGTGGCGTTAAGATTAAAATACTATATGGATTAAAACCGGATTCGTCAGAGTATAACATTTCTAGAAGCAATCGCTCTGATCAAGTAGCAAAGTTCTTAAGGGAGACTTTTGCTAAGTATGGCAAATTATTAGTCATAAAGAGAGATAACATCCATTATAAGCTTGTATTATGCGATGAGAAATTCAAATTGGAGGGTGGTTATAACTATTTATCTTTTGTTGGAGACTATTCTAATGAAGATACTAGAACTGAAGGGTCTCCATATGGAACCCGAATTGACGAGATTCGATACTTAAGGAAGGAATACTTTGGTAATGTTTAAGATTTCGGATAGTGAAATTAGATATTCCGTGCTGATATCCGGTGGAGAATGTCCAATTGGGATAATCCTTGACCTGTTAAATGATGGGAAAAAAGTAATACGGTTTGGCTCAATCGAGGGTGAACAGGATCAAATCGCCTTACTCAAAAATTTTGAGGATGCTGGATTCTTTAGTGTGTTTGATAATCCCAATAATATCGAGTTAGTCATAATTGATGGCGCAGATTTATGTGAAAACATGCAGAGTATAAAAGAATTAGAACAAGGAGATACTAGATTTAACTTAGAACAATATGTAATCGAACATACCAATCAAAGCAAAAATATAATTGTTGAAGCTGGAGCAGGAACTGGGAAAACACATGTAATGATAAATCGCATCATGTATTTGATGCATGTTGATCCTTTATTTGATTTTTCAAGAGTAGCCATGATTACCTTCACAAATAAGGCTACTGATAATATGAGACACCGCTTAATCAAGACACTTAAATCAAAGTATCAATTGACTGGAAAAACCGAATACTTAGATAGAATAGAAGAGCTATCGAGAATTAGCATAAGTACGATTCATTCTTTCTTTAAGAAAGTAATCGTTGAAGTAGGTTCGACATTGGGATATGGAACCAATATTCAGTTAAAAAGCTATATCTATGAAAAAAGAGAGCTATTAAGAGACCTACTGAATAAACAGTATAGTGGTAATCACCGTGTAGAAACAGTTATTGGTTTACCTATGTACGAGATTGAGAAACTTGCATTGGCATACTGGGGAAAACTAGATGATTACGGCCTTTCAGAGGAGGAAGTACTACATCTGAATTGGGGAGAAGTTGTTGATGTAAATGCAAAGAAAATCCAGGATAGCCTGAAAAAAATCTTTGATCAAGTAGATGAACAATATAACGAAATCAAATATATCAATAATGCAATCTCCATGAAAGACATTATTCGTGAATTGGGCCGCGTTATAAACAGACCTGAGTTGAAAGATTATATATCGCAAAACTATGCATATATGTTTTGCGATGAGTTTCAGGATAGCGACAATGTTCAGATTCAGACAATTGCCGTATTAAATAGAATCTATTCAGGGAATCTATTTGTGGTTGGTGACATCAAACAGAGCATCTATCGTTTTAGAGGCGCAACAGATTCGGCATTTCTCAAGCTTCAAGAAGTATTGACTGCTGAAGAAAGAGAAAGATTGATGATAACTACACTTACCAAGAATTATCGTACCGCTAATAATCTTTTGAATGAAATGGATCTAATCTTCAGAGAATGGGGAACAGGAGGGCTTGGGCTATTAAGGTATGAGGTAAGTAATGATAGGAGCGATAGACTTGTTCCTCAGGTGAATGATACAGGTATTTATTCGCAGCTCTCGATAAAACCGGAAGAAAGAGAAAAGAGAGTTATAGAAACGATTCACAGTATCATGAGCCAAAATAGCAAAAAGAAGATAACGGTTCTGGCAAGAACAAATAGTCAATTGCGAAAAGTAAGAGAATGGTGCGAAAAAGAGAAAATAGTCTGCCTGATAAGAGAGAGGGGGTCTTTCTATAAATCAGATGCAGTACTGGATTTCTGCGCGATGACAGAGGCATATCTATATGAAAATGAGCCAATGTATTTATACAATTATATCTTGAGCTCATATGGAAGTGGACAGGTTGATTACGTACGATTATCAGACTGTGATGGTGATAAAGCAAAAGTACTGGAAGTCCTTTCAGCTCAGATTGATAAAAAGTGGAATGATTATTTATTGAATCTCCGAAACAAACCGGTAATGTCTGTTTTGAGAGAAATTGTTTCATATACTAATCCGGTAGAAAACTATTGCATAAGAAAAAAGGAACAATTGATACAAAGCCATTATCCTGAAGAAGAGGCTAATCAACAGGCTGTTATCGATACAATTCAGTATGAAGCTAATCTAAAAAAGTTATTGCAGGAATTGACGGATCAGTTTTCTGGAGATTTTTCTTCATTACTTGATATATGTTCATATTTACGGATTAAGATTATGACAGATGGCGATGAAGAGCCAGCTGAGATTGAGAATATTGATGAAATAGACTATGTTGAAGGACTAACAGTTCATAGTGCGAAGGGTCTTGAATTTGAAAATGTTTTGATTCCATTTATGAATGATAAATTTTATTCTGCTTTTCGCTCAGAAATATTGCTTTCCGGAGATAAAACTCGAGTAGGATGGGTTTATAGGGAAAATGAGAGAGAGATTAAAAATGCTCAATATGATTCTCTGATAATAGAAGAACGAGATGAGGTGGCAAAAGACGAGACGCGCCTTTTATATGTTGCGATGACAAGAGCCATATACGGATTGTATTGTTTTGTGGAGCGAAAAAGGCAATGGGAAAACACCCCTTCTTCATGGGCCGAATTGCTCCCGAAGGAGAAAGATAATGCGAAAGATATATGATTACAAAGACATTAGAAGATTAGAAGATACTTCATTTAAAAGCATTCTGAGAAATGGACTTATCGTTACCGCTACTTCAGAACTAGCGCTAGCCATGACCTCATATTATCCTGAATATGAGGTTAGGGATATACATAGTTTTATCGAGAAAATCATTCCTGAGTGGGAGGGAAATATAAAAGATATTAAGAACTATGTCATGCTCCGCAATGTTATTGAAGACTATGTGAACGATAATGAAATTGATCAGGCGAGTGCTACTTATTTGCGAAGAAATGCAGGGGATATGTGGAACGCGATTAAGTTGTTGATAGAAGCTGATATTTATCCTGAAGATATAGACGTTTTGAATTCAGCACCATTAAGACATTTCAAAGGCATATGGACTAAGCTTGAGGTAGATAACGAGCAAATAATGTCGTTTAGAGCAGCCTTTTCTTTTGAATTATCTCAAAGCGAGAATGTAATTAGAAAAATAGAAGGGGCCGGAATACTTAAGAAAGATTTGTTTTTGTTTGGTTTCTACTTTATTACGCCCATACAGGACAGAATATTTGATGTGCTCGAGAAATCTGGTTATAATCTCTTTTTTCTCAATTGTCATGATGAGAATTACGAGTATGCAACTGCCATATGGAAAAAAACTTTTCATTCATATTATGAAGAGGAAGATGTTAAGAACATTCAACAAGGCTATCCGCTAGTTAATTATTTTGGAGATGCACTTCTTCGCAGAGAAAACGATATTCCAATAGAAATAGTCAAACACTATACGGAGCTTGATTTTGCTGAAATGGTCAAGGCAGCGATTGAAAGAGGCGAGTCGGTTTACTCTCCTGATGCTAAGAGATGTGAAAAGATACTTAAGGAGTATTTCCCTGAATATTATAATCGCAAGCATTTACTGTCATATCCAGTAGGGCAATATATCAATTATCTTCATATGATGTGGAACACATTTTCAAATCATATTGATTTAGACTACCAATATGTCTACAAGTGTTTTGCGTCTGGTTGGCTTACAGTGGATAAAGAAAATGGCCGTGATTATTTATATGAAGTTAAGATATTGGAACCATATTTTAAGGGATGTCATTCTAAAGAAGACTGGATAAGCAGATTAAAACAATTAGTTGATGCTAAGAATAGTATCAGTAGTTTCAATAATCGAAAGCATGGCAACGAAAGATGGCATAAGTTGCTAGGAAATCCTTTTAACAATGTTGGAATATACACTATAAGCAAGGAAACAATCAATATAGTAGTAAAAATGATTGAAAAGCTTATAGAAGATGCTGAGTATTTATTTGATAAAGGTGATAGAACAGATCTTTATGAGCATTTTCAAAGAATTACAAAAATAATACAGACACATATAGATAAAGAGGAACTACTTCAAGAAGAAGTTGAAATAACAAGTGAATTGCTGAATCAACTAAATGATGAGACGACTATAGGAATCGTTTGTCCAATGAGTGGTGTTAGAGATGCCATTGTTATGATGTTGGGAGATTATTTTGATGAATATGAATCTCAAGAAGAAGAGACGTCTAATCGTGACAGAATGGTATTGCCTCTTTCTATGGTAGAAGCGGCCATGCTGAATAACTATGGGCAGAAGATTCATTTGGTCTTGGCGGATGAGTTTAGTCTTCCGGGACAACCTAAAAAGTTACCCTGGCCGTTAACTAATGAGATGATAGATGGATTGTATATACAAGAGAGGGAGCATACGAAGAGATATGTTGAAGACATGAGAGCTGTAATTAATAATCGTCCATTGTCGTATAGATATCTGTTTTTTTCTTTTATTGGAACATCAAATATGGAGAATAGACCGATATTATCGATAGAGTGGGTATGCAACAGAGATAAAACAGAAATTGATGCTTCTCCATATATACAGTTACTAGGAGCTGATGATTGTGTTAAGGATGTTATAGGAAATCGTTGCGATTATGAGAAAATAGTAAAACGCTCTATCCCAGAAGAAACTAATCCCTCTATTACTATTCCGAATAATGAAGTTCCTGAAGAAGTCAGGATGGATTATCTACTATGCGAAAAGAGATATGCATATTCGTATCTTCTCAATGAATTACCGAGATTTACATCGGAGTTCCATTATTCATTCGAGTTGAGTAAATTAATATCTGCCTTTACTATTATCTCAGGTTCGCCTAAAAATGTCGTAGCTGAAAGAATTTCTGAGTTGTTTCCATTTTTGCGACATATCGAATTAAGACAATCGGCAGATTTTGCTTCGTCACAGGGAAAACTTGAACCTTACATTTTCGACGATATTGAATATCCTTATCAGAGATTATCTCTGCACTATTTGTATGATGAACTAATAAAAGAAGCAAAAAAACGGGATGATAGATTTTTAACTGATGGAACTGTGAATAAAACACTGTTTGTTAATAGTTGTATTTATTGCCCATATTCGGATGTGTGTCTTGATAGACATAAAGAAGAGGTAGTGAAATATGAACAGTGATTTCTGGAAAAGAATATCTGAGTTGTGGTGCAAGCAGTCATCATCTGATGACTTGAAACTTATAGCAAAAAAAGCCCAAAATCAAGCTGAAAGAGAAAAGAGCAAAACATCAGGATATCGACTTAATCCGTTAGATGATGAGGATGATGACTAAATATGAAAAACAAGAGCATTGAATCAGCGATATTGACCCCGGAGCAGAAAAGCTGTGTGAATTTCAATCATGGGGATCTTTTGATAAAAGGAGTTGCTGGATCTGGTAAGAGCTATGTGATACTAAAGCGAGCTTTAAAGATATATAAAGAAAAAAAAGAGAATGAATCTGTGGCTATTTTTACATTTACTAATTCATTAGTGAAGTATACACATGATTTATTAAGCCAAAAACTTGGAAGCGATGAAATAGATGTGTTTAATGTTGATAGTTATTGCATGGGCGTTTATTATCGCGTTATTGGAAAGAAATTTTTCGTTGGTGATCCAGCGACTTATACTCGTTTAGTCAAAGAAAGTCTGATTGAGCATAAAAGAATCCATAAGCTAGAACACAGATTTTATGCAATGGATACTAGTTTTTTTGAAGAGGAATTTAGGTGGATTAGAGAGAAGTGCATTAAGACAAAAGCGGACTACATATCTGCAGATAGAAAGGGAAGAGGCTCACAGGTGAGACTAAGTGCGTCTGATAAAGAAATTGCTTGGTCTATTTTTTCTCAATATGTTACAAAAGCTAGAAGGGAAAAATACAATGATTGGGCGGATTTATACATGATTCTCAATGATAATCTATATCGAATTCCCCAGGATAAGAAAATTGATTACGTCTTGATAGACGAAGCTCAAGATTTGACAGTTGGAATGCTTAAAGTATTAAAAGCTCTTACCAATAAATCCCTTACGATTGCAGCAGATGTTGCTCAGAAAATCTACAAAACCTCATTTACTTGGAAAGAAGTGGGAATAGAAATATCAGGAAGATCATCAAAGGCATTGTTAAAATCATTTAGAAGCACAAAACAAATAGTTCGTTTGGCAGAAGACCTTATGGATAAAAATCGTAGTAAGGCATTAGAAGAATACACCACGGCCGTTTTGCCAGAAATTGAAGGAGAAAAACCGGTTCTAGTTAGATGTAATTCCTTACTCGAAGAAAACACTTATCTAATCAACTTAATAAAAGGATATTCTTATAACGATGAAGTAATAGGTATAGTTTGTAGAACGCACCAGGATTTAAAATCTGTTATGAACTTGCTTTACAGGAATAATATCCAATATCAATTTATAGGCAAAAAAATGAATGACGAAGCAAGATGGAGTCTATTAAAACCTGGAATAAAGGTCGTAACAGCTCATTCTTCGAAAGGGCTAGAATTTGAACGTGTAATAATTCCATATTTAGATGATAGTGTTTATCCGTTTAAAACTTTCAATATTGATGAAGAACAGTTGGAAGAGTACTTAGAGACCGAAAGAAATCTTTTATATGTTGCAATGACAAGAGCAAGATCAACGCTTACTATGCTTTGTTTGGATTTGTCTTCCAGCAGATTTATAGATGAGTTTAATACAGATCATTATGAGATGGTGAAACTATGAGTAGAAGAGTTATAGATATGCGAGGCGAAAAAGCAATGGGAGTATTCTTGGATAAATATTTTTATTCAAGAGCAAAAGAAGCACGAATGTTGTCTTATGTGGAGCGAATATATGATAAACAGCTCCAACTACAGGGAATCGATGTATTGTTGGATGACTATTCGATTGATGAAAAAGCGCAATTATACTATATTAATCGGCCTGTTGATTCCTTTGCATTTGAGATTGATTATGTTAGCGAGGTTACCAATTCCGTTGTAGATGGCTGGTATATAAATCCTACAAATAAAACACAGGACTATCTACTCCTTTGGATTCCTAAAGCGAGGACTACTCATATAAACAGATTGGTGTCTGAGGACTTTGAAGTTGTTGAGGCTGATCTTATAAGCAAAACTCATATCAAAGAATACTTGGAAAAATTAGGTGTTACAGATCAGACGCTTAAAGTAATGGCGTCAGAAATGCGGAATAAGAACAAAAAAAGATACAGTATTAGTGGAAATATACATCTGACATATTCTCTAGAAGGGTATACTGAAAAACCCATAAATATGGTGATTAAAAAAGCATTGCTTGACAGTTTGAGCCAAAAAAGATTTGAAATTAGAAAGGAAGGCATCACTTCCATACACTAAGTCCTGCTAATCCTATAAGTGTTCACAAGCGTTCCAAATAAAACCCCAGCCTTGAAGTGATATGCACCTAGATTCTTGGACACATAGATAATTGATATAGTTCTAACAGATGGATGCTTTTCTGTAAACCGAAGGAGGCATCTTTTTTGTTTTGGTCTGAATACGGTTGTTGTTATATTATCCGGTGCATTTTGATATATCTGGCTCCTTTCAGGCCGGACAGTACCATATTATTTAATGCTTTCGGTGGGTTTGTAAAACTAAATGTGGGATTTGTAAGGGTAAATGTCGCACCAGACATTAATTTAGTTTTTCATTTAATGCTTCGAGTTAACTAGTTTCAGTCCGTTTATTGTCATATCCTGCCGTATATACTAAGGCCAGGTAGAGGTGAATTGGTCTGAAAACGGAGGTGCAAATATGTGTTTATTTCTTTCTTTATTATTGGGTTCCGGATCATCAGAAAAAGAAGCAGAACGCGAGCGAAGGCGTCGCGAGGAATGGCTCGAAGAAGAATACGACGAGATAGATGGAATAGAGGATGCAGATTATTAAGGAGGAAAGAGATATGGCAGATATGTATATAACAATAGCCGGTGCACAGTTCAGATACGGCAGTGAATTCCTTGAGAAGGGCATGACCGTCAAGCTCATTAAGGAACCAGATAACGAATACGATAAGGAAGCAATCAGAGTAGAGCTTAAGCCGATTGGAACGATCGGATATGTAGCTAACAGCGTTAAGACTGTAATAGGTGAATGCTACAGTGCAGGAAGACTCTATGACAAGATTGGCGACAAGGCAAAGGCGGAAATTCTTTATGTACTTCCTAAAGGGATAATCGCTGTAGTTAAGCCGGAGAAGAAAGATAAAAAGAAGAAATAAGTAATTACACAGACACCATATAGAGTGCGCGAGAGACAAGCTCAGTGACCGCACAGCAACCTGCTGATCAGTAAGGTGCTAATGCTTGAACGATGGGATACAGATAAGAAGCTGAAGCCTGTCGTCGGACAGGCTTTTGTAACCTAATACGGAGGGAAGATTAATGAAAGAGACATGGAAGAAACTTTATGCAAAGAATAAGAAGCTGATGTATGAAGGATTTACATTCAGGAGCAAGCCTCACGGATCCGGAACATCCTACTATGAGAACGGGAAAAAGTGCCAGGAAGGCGTATTCGATGAGAAGGGCCTTGTCTTTGGCAGAGAATACTACCTGAACGGTAACATAAGATTTGAGGGCACATATAAGCGCAATGAGGGCTATGGTCCCAACTACCCGGTCTTTGGTTACTGCTACGATGAAGACGGTAATGAGATTTACTACGGAGAGCTTAAGATCGACAGAAGCGGTTTAGGCTGGCCATCAGTAAAGATTCCTCAGTGTTATGGACCTGTTTTACCCCATAAAGCACCTGATTTCCGTACTCACACATGGGCTGAGGAAGATAAGACAATGGGTGGCTTTTACTTCGTATGTCCCAGAGGTAAGAAAGCGCGCACCGAGTTCGTTGAATTCCTTGAGAAGAACGGTTTCAAGTGCCAGACAGATAAGGATACTTCCAGAGAAAGCACGATCGAATCCAGGTATCCGATCAGGGTGGACTTTGGCAAGAAATCCTACGGGCATATTCACAACACTACCTGTGCAGCTGCCATAGCAAGCTCCAAGCTCATGTATCCGGTAGATAGGTTCTATATGTTAATGGAGTGTGCATATTCGTTTGTGGTGGTGTAAATTATCGCCGTTTCTAATGCAATTGAACATTTATGGCGATATAATTCAATTGGAGTTGGTAAGACTACTCCTAAAATGAATATTTAATCCAAAACGGAAATGCCCGGCAGTGATGTCGGGTATTTCTATAAAAGCCTATAATATAAGACATTCCATGTCTCTGTTTATAGTGTAGTTATTGAATCGTTTTTACCAGTTCTTCCCACAACTTAACCATTGCATAAGTATCAAGCTCGCAGTACTTGAGTAGGTTGTGACGTGCTATCTTCTGCTCTTCAGGTGACATATCTTTGATCTTTGGGAAGATAGTCATGGCTTCTCCACCGTTATGAACACCCTCAAGATTGTGATAGTTCAGACTCGGATCTTCAGGAAAGATTGCAGGGAGAACACTCTTAATTGAAAAAGAGCCACCCATAGCACGGTTGTAATACCATCCTGATTGGAATGGTACGAGCAAATCTACGATATTATCCCTGATATTGAGAAGGTGTTCTGCAAGATCAGGATAGTATCCAGCTAGTTCTTTTATGCGTGTGCACTCAAATGCTTTATTGTAAGCGGTAACGCAGACATTCATAGGAATATCAGCACATAGTTGCTTAGCTAATGCTCTTCGTGGGTCTGTGCCGGATTCGGCTAGGAATTCCTTGTGCTTTAGTTCGCCACCTTCTTTTTCAATGTAGTGAAGCGAGTACTGGAATGGGATCTGTGCATACGGTTTTGTACCGACATATTGAGGTATAACCGGCTGCATAGTTTCAAAATCCAAAAAGTATAAAGGATATGAGAGTGATTGTAAGAAGGTCGCAATCTCTGTTTTATTTATATAGGTTCCTTTATCTTCCAGGCCGAATTCTATTTGTCTGAGTTGTTTTTCATTCTTGATAGGAGCATTATCAAGTAGTTCTCTGTATGTAATCCAACCGTTATGGTAATACTCAAACTTCTTATCGTTTCTCAGTCGGTAGATTTTGAAAACTGATTCTTCCGGTATGTGTTGCGAACAATATTGCCAAAAGGCGCATTTGTATGGTTTCAGGCAGCATACATCTAAATCAATATCAGGTTCTTCTTCTGATGTAAGAACTTCTTCAGCTACAGCGAGGTTGTGTTCAATGATGTTCAACTCAGGTCCAATCTCGTCTGCTACATCTGAAATGAAGAATAACTGTTTCAGATCGAGAGTACCGTCAAAAACGTAATCTCCATTAATACAAACTAGAAATGTGCCGGTTACGTTAATGCCGCAGTGTTCTAGAACATACTTCTGATATGCAATATCGGCTATATATACTTCTTTGTCATCAGTATAAGTGCCATCATCTTTTTGATGCTTAGTTGAGCTTTTGACCTCATAAATAGCCCAGCCGTCACCTTCTTTCTTCAGAATATCTACTGCGCAGTAAAGACCATTATAAGAGAAGGAAGCTTCACATATGTTTTCTGTGCCTTTTTCCATCTCGGTGACGGTCTTTTCAATCATCTTGGGGAGATCAAGCTTTTCGCCGTTATAAGTAGTGACTTCAACAAAGTCTCCGAAAAGACCCATTGCTAAGTCACCGACTACATTTCCGGCATCAAAACGGGCCTGTACCATTTCATCTATAGTGGCAACTTCGGGCTTGTACTGTCTTAACCATGCAATCTTAGGGCACTGCCATAAACCAGTGTACTTGGATTTGGATAGATAAATCATAGAGACCTCCTAAAGATGAACATACTAAAATTATATCAATTGGGAATCTTATAGTTGAAACATATTCTATTTATGATTTTATTCAGATTATTCCAGAGCAGATAGTAGAGATAAGAAAATTGAATAAAGAGTTGAGCCGCTTCTTAAACAACTTGAGAAATGCGTGTGATTATCAAGACAAAGTTAAATTTGCAAACGAAGTTAAAGCGGTAGCTACTTATTTTGGATATGAGACAAGAGAAGAACATATAATTAATCTTTATGAAACGATTACTAATGAGTCTTTATATAATTATTTTTACCAAAATGACATTCAAAACATCGCCATTACTTATCTTGCTTCGAAAGGGCTTGAATTTGATCAAGTCGTGATCTTTGCTGAAGATTATCCATTAGATAAACTGGAAAGTATTAACAACCATTATGTTGCCTCAACTCGCGCTAACATAAATTGAGAATGGTATAATCAAAAATGTTTGCAAACTGTTTATTGCTAAGTTCAGATATATGTGTAGATGTTTATCTAAAGCGTTACTGGATAATGTAAATTAGCGGATTGAGATAAATAGTTTCAGCATATTCATTTGAGTAGTGGGAAGGAAGAATTGTCTATGAGAAGTTTAAGTTTAGGTTCTATCCGTGATGTTTTAGCAAGTAATGATGATGAGTTAATTGCTTCTTATTTTAATTATCTTGATGGCGACATCAAAGAAAAAGAGAAAGAAGATTTTCTGGATCTGATTAATATTCTTTTGCCTATGTGCAGCATAGAACAACAATCAGGTTTTTTTGTAAGCCAAGTTACAAAAAGTGGTATTAGGGAAGAATTCGATTTCTTACGTTTTTCGAATGAGTCGATAATTAATATAGAAAGCAAGCATGAATGGCCAAAGAGGCACTGGAAGTGTCTGGATCAACTCAAAGCACACGATAATATCTTGAAGCTTTTGAATAAAGAAGTGTATTGCTACACCTATATTAGTGACACTAAAGAACTGTATGTATTGAATAATGGAGAACTAAAGCCAACAGACTTTTCATCGCTAATTGAACACATACCATCAGATTATATTGATAGCAACTGTTTAGACGATGTTGATTATTCTTCTATGTTGATTTCTCCATATTCGGATCCGGTAAAATTTTATGAGCATAAATATGTATTAACCAATAATCAAGATGAGATTAAAAAGAAAATAATAGATAGTCCTGACAAAATAGCAGCTATTCATGGCCGTGCCGGAACAGGAAAATCATTGTTGCTTATGGATATTGCAAGATATTACAAGGAGCTAAGCAAAAAAGTATTAGTTTTACTTTGTAGAAATTTCAATGAAAAAGATAGAGTTTCTAGGATTCTAGGTATTGATGTTGAGGAAATCAAGAAGATTAATGTTACCCTATTAAATGAATATAATATTATTCTTGTAGATGAAGCTCAGAGAATATATGCTGAACATTTCGATTTGATTAAGAACGTTAATGCAGAAAAAATAGTGTTCTCTCTAGATCCAGAACAAACGCTTCATGATAGAGATATCGATATACTTGGGATAATTCGTTCTATAACTCAAGAGAAAAACATTCACGAAATATCTGATAGAATTCGTGCGAACGATGCTATTGAGATGTTTTCTCGCAAGATAGTCCATTTGAATTGCAGAGATTGGGATTATGATTATTGGAAAAGACTCGATACATCTTGCATTCATATATCGTATTTTTCAGATGAAACAAAGTGTGTAGAATATCTGCAACACAAACATGAAATCGGTAAAACAATAATAGAGTTTACACCTTATGTTACAAAAACGTTATCGGTTGTAAAGAGACCAATGAAGTATCGGAATTCTCGAAATCCTCACAACGTTTTGGGAGAAGAGTTTGACGATGTTGTTGTAGTTTTAGATAGTACAGTGGCTTATAGAGACCGAAATGGGGAGATGTTAATTGGACCATCAGATTCTTCTTTCTATCCGCACAATGAGAATCATAGCGTTTATGAAGCGGTAACTAGAGCAAAGAAGAGTTTGGAAATTGTAGTACTTAACAATCCCGTTTTATTTAAAACGTTGACTGAAATGTTCGATGTAAATTACCACGACAATATTAATCAGGAGAATACAGATGTTCCAACACAAGAGTAAATTTGTTTTAATTTTTTGGAAAAAATCGTAGTTGTTTAAGCCTTGCTAAACTCAAGGCTTCCTTTTTGAACTTGTATTCGAGACCCGTGTAGACAGTTATTTGTATGCCTCTACCGCATCCTCATAATACTTTATCAGTTTCTGCTTCAGTGACTTCGGCCTGATTACTATGGCTTCTTTTCCGAATCTTCTGAAGTAGTCTTCGAGTTGCATTTCTGGCCAGTCGAAGTGGTATTTGTCACCTTCGGCTTTGGAGAGGTCAGGGCGGTTCTTTACGATCATGCGGTACATGTCTTTGCCGCGCTCGGTCATGAGTACGACTGCGTGGATATCAGGTGATGCGGAGTGGGGACGTCTTATTCCCATTTCGGTAAGTCTTACTTCGACCTTCTTATCCTTGGTGAAGGTGTCGGAGGTAACGAAGACATTTCTTAATCTTGAGATCCTGAATGTGTGATCCTTGTAGTAGTCGTGGCCGTGGCAGAGCAGGTAGCTGAACTGTTCTTCTTTCGAGGTGGCGATGAGGTAAGGCTCAACGTGAACGGTGCCTTTGTTCCTGCTGTTTGTAGATGAGAATGTGAGCACCTTGTTCTCTGCAATTGCTTTGTTAATTGCTTCGTAAGTAGGTTTGAATATAATCGCTTCTCTCTTGTTTCTGGGTATAGAGAGATAAGACAGGAACATGTCCTTGATGTAACCGGACATGGAAGTATCCTGGAGGAGATTGTTTTCTATTATCTTAATTATGTTATAAGATTCGCCGCTGACGGTGAGGGTAATTACAGTGCTCTTGCCGGATCCGGTTTCTTTATTGTTTATATATGTTCTGATTATCTTATCCGCAAGTATGGATGCTTCTTTGGACTTCAGTGATTTGACTGAAGTCAGTTCGTTGATGACGTCTTTTAATAACTCGTCGTTGTCTTTTCGGTACTGATCGAAGTAGTTAACGATGAGTTCTTTCAAAAAGCCATTGAGGTTGACGGTGCCGTCTTTTCGGAAGAATTCAAAGAGCTCGGCATCGTTAATAAGGCGTGATTTTGTGTCTTCAGATAAGTAGATCTTGTATTTCTCGGTCATAGTGCAACTCTTATTTGGGGTTGTATATTTTGGGTAATATCCTTAAAACACCGTAATACTTCAATTATATTGGGGTTGTAACTACAAGTCAATCTGCATCTTTTATAACCCCAAACATCGGGGTACGATAAGGATGCAACGCGGAAGACACGCTCAGCAAAGGAATCTAGGTGGTTTGCAGGTTCGAGTCCTGCCTTAGTTGCCAAGGTGAAGGCAAAGTGTCTTGTAAAAACGTTGACTAAAAGGTGCATACAGCAACCCAATTGCTCCACGACTGTTAATCGTATACATGGGGGCACGCAAGCCCCCAGGCACCTTGTTAAAGGAGAAAAAGGAAATGTTGAATTTTTTGAAGAGAGCAACAAATAAGACTTATACAGCTAACGGCGCAGTATCTAACGCATCTACTATGTCAGACTGCCTGGATCTGTTCGCTACTGCTGGTGCTTTGAGAAGCGTAAGTGACGGTGAGATCGTTGAAAGATTCATCAGAGCATTTGCCGAAGACAGGGATGTCGCCATGAAGACACTCTTCTTTGCAAGAGACATCAGAGGCGGTTTGGGTGAGAGAAGATTCTTCAGAGTTATTCTGAAGTTCCTGGCTCAGAACTATCCTGAAACAGTTATAAAGAACATCGGTAACATTGCCGAATACGGCAGATACGATGACTTGCTGGTCCTGATGGACACAAGCGTTGAACAGGAGGCAATCGCTTATATTAAGGCGGTTTTAGCAGATGACATGAAGTCCATTCAGGCACAGGACTCTGTCTCACTGATGGCCAAGTGGTTGCCTTCTGTAAACGCAAGCAGCAAAGAGACTGTAAGACTTGCGAAGAAGATTGCCAGAGGCATGGGTATGTCTGACGCTGAATACAGAAAGATGCTGTCTTCGATCAGAAGCTATATCAAGATCATTGAGAATAACTTAAGAGAGAAGGATTATTCTTTCGAATATCTGACACAGCCTTCAAAGGCTTTGTTCAAATACAGAAAGGCGTTCATCAGAAACGACGGCGAGAGATATAAGGAATTTATCTCTCTGGCTAAGACAAACCCTGTTGTTCTGAACACGAGCACACTGAACCCTTACGACATCGTAGGCAAGGTAATAACAGCTAACCGTTATGGTGCTAAGGCTGCTGCCATGTCTGCTGACGAGAGAGAAGTATTGGACGCTACATGGAACTCTCTGGAGAACTATGTAAGATCCGACAACACTCTGGCAGTCGTTGACGGTTCCGGCTCCATGTATTGGGGCGGCTCCGGCGTAATGCCTGCTGCGGTTGCAGAGTCTCTGGGTATCTACTTCGCAGAGCGTAACAAGGGTGCGTTTGCGGGCCACTTCATTACGTTCTCAGCTAACCCTCAGCTGGTTGAGATCAAGGGCCGCGATATATACGAGAAGGTACAGTACTGCATGAGCTTCAATGAGTGCGCAAATACCAACATCGAGAAGACTTTCGATCTGATATTGAACACTGCAATTCAGAACAGATTAAAGCAGTCTGACATGCCTTCGAGAATAATCATCGTCTCCGACATGGAGTTCGACTGTGGCACGGTCTGCTCAGACATGACCAACTTCGACTGCGCTAAGGCGAAGTTCGAGATGGCAGGTTACAGACTGCCCCAGCTGGTCTTCTGGAACGTAAACAGCTTCAACAGGCAGCAGCCTGTTAAGATGAACGAGAAGGGCGTAATACTGGTATCCGGTATGTCTCCTCAGATCTTCGCAATGCTGAAGAATGACAAGTTAGACCCTTACCAGTTCATGATGAGCGTCGTCTCTTCCGCAAGGTATGAGAGGGTCGCTGCATAAAACGAGGTAATTAGTATGGAATACATAGAAATAAAGGGAAAGGTAAACACAGCAATCTGCTATGCAAAGGTCGTTGAAGATGAAGCGATCGAGCAGGTCAGAAGAATGTGCGATTACCCCATGACAGAAGGCTCCAAGATCAGAATAATGCCCGACGTGCACTCCGGCAAGGGCTGCACGATCGGCACTACAATGACCATCACTGACAAGGCCGTTCCCAACGTCGTAGGCGTTGACATCGGCTGCGGCATGTACACTGTTGAACTCGGCAAGGTTGATATTGACTACCTCATGGTTGACGCGGCTGCACACTACATTCCTTCCGGTACATCCGTGTGGGATGGCAGAAAAGAGAAGTTCGACCTCACAGGTCTCAAGTGCTACAGGGAACTCAAGGACACAACAAGACTTGCACGTTCTCTCGGCACATTGGGCGGCGGCAACCACTTCATCGAGATCGATGAGGCTGCTGACGGCACTAAGTATCTTGTCATTCACTCTGGTTCCAGAAACCTTGGTAAGCAGGTCGCAGAGTACTACCAGAAGCTCGCGATAAACCTGCAGAGAGGCTATGGTGATTATCTCGAGAGACGTGATGCGATAATCGAGACATACAAGGCCGAGGGCCGTAAGGCTGAGATCCAAGAAGCATTGAAGCAGCTCAAGTGGGAAGTGTTCGAAGGCGATTCTCCCATGCCTGAAGACCTCTGCTATCTCTCCGGCAAATACTTGGAAGATTACCTCCACGACGTGGAGATCTGTCAGGCATTCGCTAAAAGAAGCAGGGAACTGATGGCAGAGATAATCTGCGAGAGAGCGGGCCTTACAGCAGGCGAAGCGTTCCACACTATCCACAACTACATCGATACTGAAGAGATGATCCTCCGCAAGGGTTCCATCGCTGCACACAAAGGTGAGAAGGTTCTTATCCCCATTAACATGAGGGACGGTTCAGTTATCGCCATCGGCAAGGGCAACCCTGAATGGAACTACTCCGCGCCTCACGGCGCCGGCAGAATTATGTCCAGAACAAAGGCAAAGGAAACTCTCTCCATGGAAGAGTACAAGGAAGCAATGAAAGACGTATTCACCACATCCGTCAACGAGTCCACATTGGACGAAGCGCCCATGGCGTATAAGTCTCTGGAAGACATAATTGACGTGATCACTGAATCCGTTGATGTAATCGAGGTTATTAAGCCGGTGTATAACTTTAAGGCGTAAGGCCTGGTTCCGGGGTCTTTGCCTGATGGGACTAAAAACGTACATAAGCCCTCCTATAATCAGAGCATAAGATCAAGATGCGAAGATTATGGGAGGTTTATTTATGGTTAATCCTGGAAAGATTGAAAGACTGATAAACCGTTGCCCTGAAGTGGATTGCGATGATCTGGAAACGTATCCTTTGGCATCTGACGAAGAGTTCATTTGGATGGAGAAGGAACTTTTTCGGGGCTTTCATGGCTCCGAGTTTTTCCTGTTTGTTAGATTGAATGAAGGGCAGAGTCCGTACATTGAAATCTATATCTGGGATCCTCAGCTTTTGGAGCGTGATTATGTAAGGTTCATAATACGCGAAGGAATATGTCTTCCGGAAAAGATGGAAAGCGAGCTGGACTGGTATGCCCGAGACAGACATTTACGTATCTCTGTCAGTTTGATGAACCGGTATTGCAGTGATATAAAGAGATACTTCCCGCAATGGAATTTTCACGAATATGAAGTCTGTGATATCGGACAGGCAATAGATCACATCTACTATGCAAGCCACAGGTCCGGACCCAAGGAGGTGCTTTATAAGGCAGGGCTTCATAATATTGCATATCATTTATATGAGTTCGAATCTTATAATGCCATCGGAACGACTCCCGGTGAAATACTTGGGTTAGATATGCCTATGGGACTTTTACGTGTTTTGAACCAACCGATGTTTACTCTGTATTTTCTGAAGAAAGAAGCTTTGGAACACGCCATGGTGATATATGATTGCTTTTCGCATTGTATAGGCGGCAGAATCTCATTAGGTCAGTGGGTCTACCTTGAGTCTTTGTATAAACAAGAGTACGGCCCCATAATGTTTAACGTGAAGATTTTCAATAACCTGATACATCTTAACAAGAGCATGTCTTATTGCTGGCAAGTCATTGACATGCTGTCCGGCATGATGGATGTTTTCGATTATTACGGGCTTGAATTGCCTTGATGCCTTTACATTTTGTTTAATAAAAGTATGCACCAAATAAATCCCATAGCGTTTGGTAAGATGTTAAACTTTGGGTATATCGTACGAAAGGCGGGATATTACCATGGCTGTACCCAAGAAGATGCTTCCTTTATGTATTTTGGAAATTCTGCGCGCGCATACAGATGCTGAGCATACGCTGGATCAGAAGGACATTCTTGATCTTCTTCGTGTTGAGTACGATATGGAGGTGGAACGCAAGGCTATCCGCCGTAATATCGAAGAGCTGATCGAGATGGACTATCCGATCCGTTATGAAGAGACCGAGAGAGAAGGAAACACCATCTGGTCTGATTACTGGATTGAGAAAGAATTGTCGGATGCCGAACTTCGTCTCATAATCGACAGTCTCCTGTTCTCTAATCACATTCCTCACTCACAGCGACAGAAGATGGTTAAGAAGATAGAGGGACTCTCAAGTGAGTACTTCAAATCTTATGTGCGCCACATTGCAACGCTTCCGGATGCTGGCGATTCCAATAAGGAAATCTTCTATACCATCTCAGTTCTTGATGAAGCCATCGAGAAGAAACGTAAGGTATCTTTTAAGTACCTTGATATGGGAACAGACAAGAAGATGCATGCAAAAACGGAAAAGAGCGGTAAGGTTCGCTCTTATGTAGTAAGTCCGTATCAGATGGCGGCAAAGGAAGGAAAGTATTATCTGATCTGCAACCGTGATCATTTTGATGCTATATCAAATTACAGGATCGACAGAATCTCACAGATCCAGCTGCTTGAAGATGAAAAGATCAGACCATTCAAGGAACTGAAGAATGCAAACGGTCAGGATCTTAATCTTGGCGAATACATGAGAGAACACATTTACATGTACTCTGGTGGTGAAACGCATGTGCGCTTCAGGATCGTTAAAAGAATGGTAACGGATATCGTTGATATCTTCGGCAAAGATGTGCGTTTTGAATATGAGACAGATGAATTTGTGACAGTCAGCGTTAACGTTAATGAACAGGCGATGATTCTGTTTGCACAGAGTTATGCTCCGGATGTAGTTATCTTAGAACCGCAGAGAATGGTTGATGAGATGAAGGCGTGGATAAAGAAAGTTAAGAAGTTGTACGGAGGTTGAGAATATGTGTGACGGAATGTGTATCCCCCAGGAATATGAAACTTATTGTGAGTTTATTCGAAGGTTTTCAGAATCATATTTTATTGGAAATGAGAAAATACCCAACATTTCTTATGTTCAGACAAACAGGGAAAGAGAGAAAAAAGTTCTTTCTGGTTCTTTTGATGACAAACAGGCATTTATCTGGATGATGGCTTGGAAAATGGGAAAGATAAAAAGAGACGGAACTCTTTATAGAGGTTGGAATGATAATAGTAATCCGATAATGTATCCCGGTTCTGATAGAGAATATGAACTAAAAATAGTTGAATTGCATGAAAAAATATTAGAGGAAAAAAAAGACTTACAGATAATATTGAATAAAGATGAACCAGTTAAGTTTATTAGTCGTATTTTGGAGATATGTGAAGGAAATGACATAAAGGGAATTGGCCCAGTTTATGCTATTGCTATTCTGTTCTTTTTCTCGAAAGGAAAGTATCCAATATATGATAGATTTGCTCGAGTTGCAGTAAAAACGATTTTTGGAAATGATCGCCATATACCTAGAAAAGGAGAAAGTGAGAATCTTCCGAATTTTGATTATCAAGTAGATTATCCCGAATATATTAATCAGATTTCAATAGCACATAAAAAATACTATAACAAAGAAAGTATTGATTACTTGAAGAATAGAATGGTTGATCAAGCGCTATGGGTATATGGGCATGGATTTAAGCCCAAATACTTTAGTGCGTAAATTTTATTACAACTGTAGTAAAATCGGATCTAGCTTTTGCCCGGCCTCTAAGCCGGGCATATTTTATGCACCATTTTTATCCCATACACCCCTGTAAGATAGAGGCAGGGCAGATTGGATGTGCATAAAAAAGATGGGACAGAATTGGTATATCTTGTCTCTGTATTTTATGCTGCTGCCCTGTTAAGATGAATGTAAGGAATAAGAGAAATGATTACCTTTCGGAGGTTATTAAGCCATGATTGAACATAATAAGATCCATGCGCATGTTATCGACATTATTAAGAGATATGCGTCTGAGGAGAATCCTATCGACCAGAATGAGATCCTGGAAAAGCTCTTGGAAGAACCTGATACACAGTGCGAGAGAAAGACGGTTACACGTGCTCTGGAGAGGCTCAGGGCTGATTACGGACCGGACGAGAATGGTGTCTGGCCCAATGAGGATATGAGACTGCATTTCATAACAGTGGACAGGAGTTCGTCTCCTATCTATAAGCAGTATTGGTTTGAGATAAACGGTGACGGATTGTCTGATGAGGAACTGATGTTCCTGATGCTGGCAGTGCAGTTTTCAAAGCATGTGAGTCAGAGCTATGCTGATGATATCGTTAAGAAACTCAGGAACTTAAGCGACAACAAGTACAGCAGCAAGTTCGAACTGTTTACTGTCCTTAATGAGAAGAATTATCCGATAATGAAGAAATTCTTCATGGTCCTGGATGATATCAACAGGGCCATTGATAAGGATAAGATGATTTCTTTCTACATCAATGAGTATGGAACGGATAAGAAGCTTCATCGTTCGGGTGAGCCTATCGAAGTGAGCCCTTATAAGATCGTCGGATCGGATGGCGACCTGTATCTTCTGTGTACTAAGAGAGACACTAAGTTATTGAAGGGATATCGTATCGACAGGATAAGTGATGTATGTGAACTGGAAGAGAATTCACAGCATCCTGCTGAGAAGAGTACTGCCAGACTCCGTACTAACGAATATCTCAGCCAGCACCGCTATCTGTATTCAGGGGATGCAGTAGAAGTAACAATGCTGATCGACAGAACCATATTAGGAGATGTCATTGATTCGTTTGGCAGTAAGTTTGAGATTGAACCTGCGGATGAATCTTCTAACCGCCTCACAATTCATCTCAAGAGCTGCGAGAGGGATGTCATCGATTGGGCAATGAGATATGGTGAGCATGCGATGATTATCGAGCCTGTATATCTTAGGAACGAGATCATGGACAGGGCGGCACTTCTTTCGAGATATTACAGGGATGAAGAAACAGACATCCAGTATTTGGAAGAAATTGAACGTGCCCGGAGACGTCATAAACTGTTTTTGGTTAATACTGATCTGAGCTGTCAGGATTCTTATCGTCATCTGGAAGGAATAGAGAGAGTTACGCTGCGCCATAACGGAATCAGTGATTTTTCTTTCCTCGCCGGATATGACGGATTAATAGACTTATCAATATCAAACAACGAGATAAGTGACCCTTCTGATCTGGCAGAATTAAGTGAACTCAGGCTCCTTGATCTTGGATTGACCGGAATAACAAATCTGAACTTCCTGACAGGAATGAATAAGCTGACAAGATTATCGCTTCACGAATATTCATTGGAGGATGTTGAGGCAATATATTCATTGCCGAGTCTTAAGTACTTGAGGGTAAATAATCCTGTTGCAAGGCTTATCGATAAGAGGAAACTGAAGAGAGTATACGGCTCAGAATTCCGTTACTGCATTGATGATAATAATCTGCATTACTCTTTGCGCATTAGAAGTAATTCGCTTCCGTCGGAAGACAGAATAAATGACTTTTTAAGTATATATTCTGGAGAACCCGAAGTATTTGCATCATGTGAGCTGACGGATGTTTCTTTGAGAACAGCTATTTGTCCTTTTGTTAATTCAGGAACGAGAAGAGTGATGAGCAGGGATGATATGTTTAATCTCATGGAAGAAGCATGTGATGGCAATGAGAGGCGAGGCCTGTATGAGAATTTTGCTCAGTATTCTTCTGATGAGTATGTCTGGCATGTAACTTATGAGGGAGGACCCGGCGAACAGCTTACAGAGAACGATATCAACAGAATATATGCCATATCTGTATTTAAGCATGATCACGGTTTGAAACTGGTAGCTCTGTTCCAGAGAGCATCTCATTATGAAACAGACGATGCTACTGGACAAAGAACATACTCTGACAAGAGCTATAATTCCATCTATGTGCATATCCGTTATCTTATTGAGAACAATATCGGTTGGGCTGAATTGGGCGACCGTTTGGAAACAAAGTTCTGCCGTGTTTGCACGATTAATGATGTCGTAAATCCGGCTGTTCTTATGAACTATAACGTGTTTGACGGTATTGAGATTGATGTTGATGACTTCCACTACTATCGCAAAATCGATGGTGGCAGGAAGAAGAAAAAGAAGATCGCATACGGACATATTGAGCTCACGTAAATGCACCATAACGGTCCCATTCTCCGTCTTACAATGAGAGTAAGAAATCAATAGAGAGTGAGGATGATGATATGAAAAAGAATAACATGGAGACAGCGAAGCTGGCTGCTTTCGAGACTGAGAGACTCAATATGAGGCTGATGACCAGAGACGAATGGTCGATCTTTGTTGACCGCACGGTGCAGGCAGAAGAAGTTAATGAGACTTTCGTGTGTGAACCGGACGATGCGTTCTTCAGGTTTGCGATGAAAACGAATTTTGATACTGCGATCAATTACTCGATGTTTTTGGCTGATACCGGTGAGTTTATTGGTTATGTCGGATTCTGCATTGATGAAGATGATCCGAACCTCAATAATCTTGCGTATTATGTTTTCGGTGAGTACCGCAGGCAGGGATATTGTATTGAAGCGGTGAAGGCGGTTACCGACATGGTCCTTAACGGTGAGATCACTGAGGAAAAGCCGGATGTGGTCCGTGCGTTGGTACTCTGGGGGAATGTTGCGAGTTCAGATCTGTTAGTAAAGGCCGGATATAAGGCAGGTAATTACCATATTCTTGATAACGGATTTGCAGAGAGATGTTATGCATACGGAGAGGTTGTGGAAGAAGAGGCGGAAGGATCCTGAGTTTGTAAAATGAATGTCCGGACTGTATTCTGAAATGTAAACTTGAGAAATGAGATAACCAGGAATAATGCCGCTGCTCGATAAAGACATCCGTGAACCGCTGTTCATGTATCTGGAGATAAAGCTCGGGAAGGTCAGATTCTTTGAAGAAAAGGATATCGGACGTGCCCGGGCTGATGTCATGATGGTCATAGATAACGCGGTATGCGGACTGGAGATCAAAAGCGATGCGGATTCCTATGCCAGATTGAAGCGTCAGGTCAGATACTACGACAAGTATTTCGATTACAACTATGTCGTTATAGGCAAGAGCCACTTAAAGCACATTGAGGAACACATACCCAAGTATTGGGGCATAATTGCGTGCTACGAGGATGAGGAAGATATTCACTTCGAGGAAATAAGAGAAGCGCAGAAGAACACCAAGAGGGACATAAATCTGAAGATGAGTTTCCTGTGGAGAAGGGAACTCGAGACGATAAAGCGCGAGTGTGTGAAGTTCAAATATTACGACTTGAGCAAAGCCGGATTAAGGGCGAAGCTCGTAGAGAAGGTCGATGAGGAAACATTGGACAGACTGATCTCGAGAGAGCTGTTTGATAGGGATTATACGACGCTGGAGCTGTAACTGCATTTTCTAGCTATGAGATAAATAAGACACATCAACCGTTCTATACTTTGATTAGGACGAGGTGATTAATATGAATGTAAATGTTATTAAAGCAACTGAATACATAACCGATATAAAGGTAGTCGATATCGATGCCGCTACTGAAGAAGAGGCTCAGTTAACGATTCCTGATCTGAGTCAGAATCATCGTGTTCTTCCTTGCGCACATATATCGAATGGACCTTACAGAGGTTTCTTTGTTGTTGCTGTTCTGACTTTCAGCGGTTCTGAACTGCCGGTTGGCAGTACATTCTCTTTCAATGAGAATTCACAACATTGGAAGGTGATCGATAAGAATAAGGGTGCCTACCGTATAAGATTCAGTCCGGATGAATATACAGAAGATAGAGATAAACTGAAAATTAAGCTTCGAGAATGGGCTGAAAAGAATGGGATAGAATTCAATGAGAATTCAGATAAGGAAATGGATCATTTTCCTGGATATAAAAATGTGTTGCTTGATCACAAAAATCTTCAAAGAATTGCTAAAGATGAGGTCCCGGAATGGAAAAATGCGTTAACAACCGTTAAAGGTGTTTATTGTATAACTGATAAAAGCACTGGCCAGATTTATATAGGTTCTGCTTTGGGAGATGAAGGAGGAATATGGCAGCGATGGATGTATTACGCTGATGTTAATGATTTGACAGGTGGGAATAAAGCTTTCAAAGAATTAATAAGAAAAGGTGCCGATCATATTATCACGAACTTTACTTATTCTATACTTGAAGTATTTGATGTGCGAACAGATACTGAATATATTTTGTCCAGAGAGGATCATTATAAAAGAGTATTCCAAAGTGTAAAATATGGTATGAATAACAAATAAAAATGGTGTCACATGAAAATAGCAGCAATGACATTTAAACTCCGTGCGCCCTGGGTGCACAGTCTCAAAGAGAAGCGCATGATCGTTAACAGCCTTGTGGCTAAGCTTCAGAATAAGTTCCATGCTTCCGTTGCGGAGATAGACGAACAGGATACACACCAGATAATCGTAATCGGTGTTGCATCCATTGTCCCGCACAATGCAATGGCAGACAGTCTTATGGATTCTATTTCTGAATTTGTTGAGATGAATACTGAGGCAGAGATCATAGATGAGATAAGGGAGGTTATCTGATTGATATACGTCATATCAGACCTTCACGGTTATCCGCATGAGAGACTTCTTCAGTTATTGGAGAAAGCCGGTTTTGGTAAGGATGATTTTCTTTATATATTAGGTGACGTTGTTGACCGCAATGGTGACGGCGGAGTTGAGACATTGGAGTGGCTGATGTATCAGACTAATGTGCAGCTGATACTGGGTAATCACGAGGCGATGCTGCTCGCGAATGCGTTTGTTTTCGACGAGATCAGGGAAGACATTGAAGAGAAACTTACGGCAGATAAACTTGACATGCTGAACCGATATATTCTTGACGGCGGCAAGGTTACTCTGGATGCGATGCATAAGCTGTCTGATGAAACGAGAGAAGACATACTTGATTATCTTCGCGACTGCCCTCTGTATGAGTTGCTCAGCGTTGGTGATAAGGACTATCTGCTCGTGCATTCGGGCATTGAGAATTTCGATAAGAATAAGAAATTATCTGAGTATGCAGATGACGAATTCCTCTGGGCCAGACCGAGATTAGATGAGAGATATTTCGATGAACTGACAACGGTCCTGGGGCATACTCCGACTGCTTACTATGGGGAAGAATACACTGACAAAATCGTTGTGACTGACACCTGGATCGACATAGATATGGGCGCAGGATCAGGACATGAACCTGTGCTGTTAAGGCTTGATGACATGAAGGAATTCAGGCTGGGGTAAGCTCTTAAAAAATGTCCTAATAAGCTCATAATAAGCTCTTTATATGGCGTTGAATGAATAAGTAATATTTCATTCGCGTATAATCGAGACATAATACACCTTAAATCAGAGCGTTTTCCAGATGATTTCAGGTTTCAACTGACGAGAATTGAAGTTGAAGAATTATCGAGGTCAAAAATTTTGACCTCGATGCAAACTGCTGGTATTAAAGGCGGTAGAGCATATCTTCCATATGTATTTACATGCTGATGAGTGTGCTTAACCCGCCCCTCATTTTGAGATAATAAATAATTTGGGTAAGCCCTTAAAAAATTGTCCTAATAATCGAATTATTGTCCCTATATATGAGACTTATTGAGTACATACTTGCATATATCCTATATGCAGGAGGATTCGTATATGTCAAATAGCAGGATGATGTATTTAGATCAGAAAAAACTTGAGCAGATCCTAAGTAAACTTAGTGATTCAAACAGCCTCAGCACTTCCAAAGATATAACCAAGGCTATTGATGAGCTTAGGAGAATGGAACGCAATCTGGCCAAAGCAAAAAACGAGGCTGAACAGCGCGAGAAGGAAGAAGAGGAACGCAGGAAGGACGAAGAAAAGAAGGCTCATATCGACGAAGTGACCTGCATGGATCTTCCGATGAGCTGGGAGAATGTCTTTGATACTGACGAGCGCGCGAAGGGCGTTCATACGGACAGCATTTCAGATGCTCTCGTAATGAGCCTGACGACGCTGGGCGAAGTTAATATTGAATATATCTCTTCTATTACCGGAGAAGACTATAAGACGGTCATTCTGACGCTTAAGGGATCGATCTATCAGAATCCTGATACCTGGAATGAGTGTTTCTATAAGGGATGGGAGACTTCGGATGAATATCTGTCTGGCAACCTTATCCGCAAGTGGAAGGCTGCCCAGGCGGCAGATGCCAGGTATAACGGTTATTTCCACGATAATCTTGTTGCAATTGAGAAGGTGCTGCCTCCTGCAGTATCGACCAAGGATATCTATGTCACGCTTGGCTCTCCGTGGGTGCCTTCTGACGTGATCGACGATTTCATAGAAAGTCTGTTATGTCCTCCCAAAACGTATGGGTATAAACAGGATACTTCTGATTGCATGCGTACCTGTCATGACGAACTCACGGGAACATGGGAGATCCCCCATAAGACATACAGATGTGCCAATAGTCATGCAAATTACGAATACGGTACCAACCGCATCAATTTCCTGACGATACTCGAGAAGACCCTGAACATGAAGAGTGTCGTTATCTTCGATGAGGTAACTTCATATGTAAATAAATCAGGCAAGAAGAAAGTGATCAACAAGGCCGAGACCGCGGAAGCCATGGAGAAGCAGAAGAAACTGGTAAAGGCTTTCCGGGACTGGGTGTGGAAAGATCCTAAGCGCAGGGAGAGGCTCGAGACCATATATGAAGAACGTTTCAGCTGCGTAAAGAGACGTGTCTTTGACGGATCGTTCCTGACATTTCCTACGATGTCGCCTAAGGTGCAGTTATATCCGTACCAGAAGGATGCGGTTGCCAGGATGATCTTTGCTCCCAATACGCTCCTCGCGCACGATGTCGGTGCCGGCAAGACTTATGAGATGATCGCGGCAGGCCAGGAGATGAGACGCATGGGCCTGTCGAAGAAGAACATGTACGTCGTGCCGAATAACATTGTCGGGCAGTGGCGTTCCATTTTCATGGAGATGTATCCTGACGCCAGGATCCTGTGTGTCACTCCGAATATGTTCGGCCCGAAGAAAAGGGAATATGTACTGGAGCGCATCCGCGATGATGATTTCGACGGAATCATCATCGCATACAGCTGTTTTGAGAGGATCCCTCTGTCGAAGCATTTCTACGTAAGTGAACTGCACGCGAGGAAGAACCAGCTGGTCAATATCTTAAAACAAAAGAACAAGGCTACTTCGATGTCGCAGAAGAAACTCGATAAGATCAATGAAGATATCGAAGAACTCCTTAATGACATGGATGACATGTACGATGTTATCTATTTCGACGAGCTCGGTATAACAAGGCTCTTCGTCGACGAAGCGCACAACTTCAAGAATATTCCGTTCGAGACAAAGACCGATAATGTTCTCGGCATCAACAGCCGCGGATCTAAAAAGTGCAACGACATGCTTCTTAAGGTGCACTGGGTGCAGAAGGAAAACGACGGCAAGGGCGTAATCTTCGCGACCGGTACGCCGATAACGAATTCCGTTACGGATGCATATGTCATGCAGCTCTATCTCCAGAGCGGAGAGCTGGGCCTTCTGGACCTCCAGAGCTTCGATGCATGGATCGGCATGTTCGCCGAGATGACGACTGAATTTGAGATAGACGTTGATACCAGCAGTTACAGGCTCGCAACAAGATTTGCGAAGTTCCATAACCTGCCTGAGCTGACATCGCTGCTCGGATATATAGCGGATTTCCATCAGGTTGACCGTTCTGCGGGAATACCCGACTGTGACGGGCATAAGGACGCGCTTATCTCAAAGAGCAAGGAATTCAAGGATTTCCTTAAAGATATTTCACAGCGTGCTGACGAGATCAGGAACGGAAATGTCAGCAGGCGTGAAGACAACATGCTCAAGCTCACTACAGACGGCCGTAAAGCCGCTCTCGACATGAGACTGATCGATAGTTCTTTGGGCTTTACGTATCAGTCCAAGGTGGCAAGATGCGCGGATAATGTTTTCGATATATACATGCAGAATAACGCGAAGAGGAGTACGCAGATCGTGTTCTGCGACACGTCGACGCCGGATGCGAAGAAGTTCAACATGTACGATGAACTTAAGAACAGGCTCGTCATGCTCGGTATGTCTCCGGACCTGATCGCATTTGTTCACGATTATGAGACTGAGACTGCCAGAGCGGAACTGTTTAAGAAGATGAGGAACGGCGACATCCGCGTTCTCATCGGTTCGACATTCAAGCTCGGACTCGGTGTTAATGTCCAGGATAAGCTGATCGCGATGCATCATCTGGATGTGCCGTGGAGGCCTGCGGACATGACACAGCGCGAGGGAAGGATCCTCAGACAGGGAAATACCAATCCGAAGGTGTATATCTACAGATACATTACGGAGGGGAGCTTTGATGCTTATTCATGGCAGCTCCTTGAGACCAAGCAGAGATTCATCTCGGCTCTCCTGTCAGGCTCTCTGGTCGGCAGGGACAGTACGGACATTGACGATACGGTATTGGATTACGCGGATGTGCGTCTCCTGCTGTTCAATCCCATCGATCTGCGGGGCATCCCGACATCAAATGAAGACAAAACACTGGCAGTGTGGTTAAGGCCTAAGATATTCCAGATGGATCCTTCAGACTGCATCATCAACATCCTCTTCCTCGATGAGATCTCTGCAGCGCCACAGTCGGTTCAGGCAGCGGCATATCAGATCACTCTGGACAGGACCGTGGGCGAGCACAGGCTCCCTGATAACTGCATTGTCATTGCGGCAGGCAACAGGGTGACCGATAAGTCTGTCGCGTTCAAGATGCCTAAGGCTCTTGCGAACAGACTGCTCCACATTGAGGTCGAAGGTAACTTCAAGGCCTGGAAGAAGTGGGCGATAACTTCCGGAATAAATGATAAGGTCATAGGGTTCCTTAGTTTCCGCCAAAATTACCTGATGGGATTCGATTCGGGTTCTGATGATCTGGCTTTCCCGACGCCGCGTGCATGGGAGATGGTAAGCAATGTGCTGAATAACATAAACAGCAGTGTTGAAGAAATGTATATGCTCATTGCGGGTATCGTCGGAACAGGTGTTGCCACCGAATTCCGCACCTGGGCATCCGTATACAAGGAACTGCCGGACATAGAGGATATCTTCGACGGGAAGATGCCGGCCGCGCCGACCAGACCCGATGCGATATATGCGCTCACATCTTCGATGGTGTCTTACGCGCGTGAGCATAAGAATGAAATGCCGCGCATTACGAATTCGATCCGGTATGCAGAAAAACTGCCGCCGGATTTCAGCGTTGTCCTGCTTAAGGACTATATGTACATAGAGGAAGGTTACAAAGAAAAACTCATTAAAGTTCCGGAGTTCAACAAATGGCTTCAGAGCAAAGGGAGTCTTTTAAATGGTTCTGTCAGATGAAAAGATAAGAGAATATATGAAGCGTATTCTGATGTCGCGCCTCAGGATACTCGTAAACAACGGGTTTTACGGGCTCTTGTTGATGCACATGATGTTCTCTCTGGATGAGAAATGCAGGACTGCCGCGACGGACGGGAAAAGGATATTCTTCGGGCCTGAGTTTCTGGATGATTTAAGCGATCCGGAGCTGGATTTCATAATGATGCATGAGATCCTTCATGTTGTGCTGCAGCATTGTTTTCGAGGGAAGGATTACGATCAGGAGCAGTTCAATATCGCGTGCGATATCGTTGTTAACTCCAACATCCTGAAGTCGAATAACATGAATCCGCTGTCAATCACGCTGGCAAAGTACGGCGAATCTATGCATAAGGCCCCTGACGGCTCGGAAGGTTATGAACATACTGCCGAAGAAGTGTATGCGATGCTGCCGCCTTCGCAGTCGAAAACGAATAAAGGATCTTCACTGACTGGCACCATGGGAATCCCGGGAGATCAAGGTAATGGAAATGCGGCATGCAGCGCTCTCGGCAGAGCCAAAAAGGAAAAGGGAAAGAATGGTGACATGCCTGCTGTTTGGGACGATCACACCAGATGGGGCATGGAAGAAGATGACGACACGTTAAGGGATGTCTGGGTAAAGAGGACTCTCGATGCGGCAGAATCAATATCCATACGAGATCCGTCTAACCAACGGGGACTGCTGCCTCTCTTTGCTGAGAGAACTCTCAATGAACTTCGTAAGCCCCAGATAGATTGGCGTATGATTCTCAATGAATTTATTCAGGAAGAGATAGTTGATTATTCATTTACTCCGCCTGACAGACGGTTCGATGACAGTCCGTTTTTCCTGCCTGATTTCAACGACACAGAAAATGTTGTCAAAGATATTCTTTTTATGATAGACACGTCTGGAAGCATGTCTGATGACATGGTCACTGCAGCTTATTCCGAAGTAAAAGGCGCCATCGATCAGTATGACGGTAAACTGAAAGGCTGGCTCGGATTTTTTGATGCTGCGATCATTGAACCTCAACCGTTTGAGGATGAAGAAGAATTTAAGGTCATTCATCCTGAAGGCGGAGGAGGAACGGATTTCCAGATCATATTCGAATATGTTCAGATTCACATGCAGAATAATCTTCCGGCCAGCATCATTATCCTGACGGACGGGTATGCTCCGTTTCCAAAGGAACATCTGGCGATGGGAATCCCTGTACTGTGGCTGCTTAATAACGATAAAGTCGATCCGCCGTGGGGTAAGGTTGCGAGAATAACGCTCGAATAATCTTGAGGTCAAAAATTTTGACCTCGAAGCAAACAGCCGGTATTAAAGGCGGCAGGGCATATCTTCCTTATGCATTTGCAGAGCCTTTCTCCCATGTGGAGGAGGCTCTTTTATATGTACGGTTTCTGGTACATCCCCCTTTCTATAATGAAGATGAAAAGGGAGGATGTTTCTATGATTTACATTACCGGCGATACACATGGAACCACGGACTGGGAGAAGCTGAATACAAGAAATTTTACGGAACAGGAATTCATGAAGCCTGATCTTGATTATGTGATCATTACGGGCGATTTCGGTGGCGTCTGGGGTGATGAAGACGATGAATATGTACAGAAGTTTTATAACCGGCGTAACTTCACAACGTTATTCATAGATGGCAACCACGAGAATCATGATCTCCTTTATAAATATCCTGTTGAAGAGTGGCACGGCGGCAAGGTTCATAAGATCAGTGATCACATCATTCATCTGATGAGAGGCCAGGTATTTAAGCTTCAGGGATTCACTATTTTCACAATGGGCGGAGCCGAGTCTACCGACAGGGAATACCGCAAGGAAGGTGAGTCCTGGTGGGCGCGTGAGATGCCGTCAGATGATGAGTATAAGGAAGCCATAGAGAATCTCAGGAAAGTAAATTTCAAAGTCGATATCGTATTGACGCACTGCGCGCCTGAAGAATACATAGGAGAGAATATCCCGGTTGTATTCAATAGCGATCTGAGCAGAATACTCGGCTGTCATATGGCAGATGTCGTTGACCGGTCGGGAAACAGACTGACAAGATTTCTGGATTCTCTGATCGTTGACTGTGGACTGAAGTTTGATCATTGGTATTTCGGACATTATCACAGGGATATTGATTGGGATAAGTTTTCGCTCATGTTTAACAGGGTGAAGGTTCTTATTTTCTAGGAAGGAGATTGAAGATGAAAGTGTTTGTTAATGGAATGAATCATATTAAAAAGAATGAAGGAAAGTGGGTCCTTCCTGCAAGTGTCATTAAGTATCTTGATGAACTTATGGCTGATGAAGTTGAGTTTCTTGTAGATGACCGTACAGATGTAGCGATTGCTGTACAGGATTATCTGAAATCATCCAAATATAAGAATGTTAAGGTCTGTGTTGCCGGAGGAAAGAGCTGGACGAAACTCAATCTTGGGAGATGGGACGAGCTGCATTTCTGTGTACATGGATGGGGAAGTACGTCTTATTCTTCCGGTATCGAGCGTGATTTCAATATGACCGAGATTGCAGATACCGGTGTGGCGATTTGGGACGGCAATGATTTCAATACATTTGCGAATATGTTGTGCCTTTGTGTGCTCGGCAAACCCGTTAAACTTTATCTGATCAGTGAGGGCAGATGGATCGATGTGAATTCGATAGAAGATATCAGAGAGTTCAAGGGCCCGGATGAAGAGTTGAGCGAAGATGAGATCTTCGATGTGATGACATGCTGCAAAGTGCCTGTTGAAACGATGCGGAGTGTTGTTTTGGAGGATGATGAAGAGGTCCTTCATATTCTTCTGGATTGTATCAATCAGGCAGATATTCCACTCGAGAAAAAGCTGGAACTTCTTGAACTTCTGTCAGCAAAACAGAATATGAAACACGAAGTTTTTTGCGCCGTAGAAAAGGCAGTTAAGCATGGCAAGAGTTGGAAGAGGATAAAGCATGACGTTCGTGCTATTGCAGATTACAGACCTGTTGACTGCGGAGAAGCAGAGATGCCTTGGGATGAGATCAGAAAGAATATCTATGAGATCGATAAGATCCTTCATCCGAAGAAATATGCAAAGCATTTTATTCTCGGAAACAAAACGATCACGTTCGAATGATGCGACAAATATAGCGCATCAGACTTCTTAGAATCAAAGTGCCAAAGGAGTTAATTATGGAGATTGATATTAAACATGCGTGTTCCTTTACGGGACACAGACCGGAAAGACTTGAAATGAGCGAGGACAAGGTTATCTCCTGGCTTGAAGAACAGATCAGAAAAGCTGTTGCTGACGGTTATACGGATTTCATAACAGGAATGCAGAGAGGCGTTGATATATGGGCAGGTGAGATTGTTGTGAAGCTCAAGAAAGAAGGATTGCCCGTTAAGCTCATCTGCGCCTGTGCATGGAACGGAATGCAGAATGGCTGGGAACAGGATTGGGTAAAGAGATACAGGAACCTTCTGGTTGCCTCGAATAAAACCGTCTATGTAAGCACAAAGCCCGGTAGAGCTGCTTTCTTTGAGAGAAATCATTGGATGGTGGATCACTCATCGAGGCTCATCGGTGTATATACCGGAGCTCCGGGCGGAACTAAGGAAACCGTCTGGTACGCAAAGAACCATGGTCTTGAAGTGATTACGATCAAGGAGTGAAGATGGAGAATCCTTTAGCGTACATTTTTGATGCAATTGATAAGTCAGATTTTGAGAATAAGACTAAGATGAAGAATAAAATCGTATCTTGCGCTGATGACTTTTTTGCTTACTTCAGATGTGTGGTTAACGAGAATATCTATTACTCTAAAACCTCGTGTGACAGGCTGAATGCTGGCTTGCTGAAATCCTTGGATGAACAGAGAAGATCGCTGCATGACAGATGCGTTATGGATTGTGCGAGTCTGAATGAGATCTGCTTGTCCTTAAACATTGACAGATTATGTGATTTTGATCCGGAAGACAGGGCAAAGGTCGCACAGTTCTGCGGTTATATTGTCAGTGCTTTGTATTTCGGAAATATCAGAAATGACTATGAGGTTGATGAGTGGATGTCCTCGTTTCCGTTAGTGAAGGAAGATTAGTATGAGAGGCGTTTTCTGGATAGTTGAAGGTGAACTGAAGGCTTATGTTTTCGAGCCGGGCAGCGAATATGGCGTGGCGAAATCAGGCGTAACATTCAACCACAAGCTCCTGTGGCCGCATGTAAGGTCTGCCAAGTGCAAGAAGGAGTTCGACTACTATCCCAGAGGACGCGTTGATTACAACGGCAAAGGACGGCCTGTTATCTACATGAATCCGAACATCGGTGAGGAGTATGTGGAACAGATTGTCAAGGCATTTGAGCTGACAGAAGAGCCGTTCGTTAAATACGACGGAAGTGAACATTACAAGTGCAAATTGGACAGGTGATGGAGTTAATGAGAATCGGAGGTGGAGAAAAATGAATATCCTTAATATTTGTGACATTAATGACGAAGCGGAGAATCTATATTACAAAGAGCTATTGAAATACTACTCAGAAGACAGTATTTATTCGCATGGATATAATCCGAAGGAACATCCGGGGGAATACCTTATCAGAATGATGAATGGTAAGTTTGACTTGATTGTAGGTCATGGATTCGGCGGTTTGCTTGCGCTTATTATTGGAAGAGCGACAGGCACAAAAACAATACTGATAAATCCCATGTATCCCGCATCAAGATATTGGACAGATTTTTATCCTGATTACGAATACAAGTCTCTTATTGAGAATCTCACAGAAAAAGACATCTGTTGGGACACACATGGCGAAACTACTGAAAATGTATATCTGATTCTTGGCAAAGACGATGATCTGATCGATACGGCCACCACGGATAAGTATCTTACTTATGGCAACAGCTTTTATGTTGAAGGTGGTCACTGGCCTTCGGGTGAGGATTTCGCTTTGAAGTTCGGTGAACTAACAAGTGGTTTGATAACAAGCGGAGACGGTCTCTATATTGAAAGAGAAGCTAAAGAACAAAGGTCGCTTGAAGATCTTAAAATGTTGATTCAAATGAAAAAGGAATACCGACTCCTGTATTTGTATACCTACAAAGAGAATTATCTTGACATCTTGACAAAGACAGCTAAGCGGTATTTACATTCTCTTGAAGCTACCGATGGCATGAACTGTCTTTATGTCACAGCTGATTCACTGCCTGTAGGGGAGACTGATGTTAGAGCTAAGTTTCAGGATGTGGAGTTTTTGGTTATTGATAAGATAGTCCGCATTGTTTTAACCGAAGAGAAGCGCCGATCGTTATGGATAGCTTGCGATGAAGTTACTGGACATGGCGGAAAAGTCTTGCTTTTGTCAGATTCGCAAGCGGCGGATCTGTTTGAAGATGACAAAGAATTAATGGATCTGATCTTTACCGGCTATATAACGGATTTATATTTTGATGATGAATCCGGTTCTCTCAATTCTATGGGCAGAAGCAGTAGGGATACACGACCGTTTGAGGATTATTACCGTGCGGTAATAATTGATGACATAAAGACGAAATACGGGAATCTTGCAATTAAGTGGCACAGCCCTGATCTGGAGGCGCGATGGCTGTATTTGTATTACAAGGACGAACAGTGGTTTTACGACAGCAGCGATGGTTGGTGCAGTGATTCTCAGGCGAAAGCAGTACTTAGTGCCGCGGTAGATAAGTTCGTTGAAGGTGCGAAGGATACAGATCACGATGCGCATCACTTTTTCGGATGGGGGTGGTGATCGTTATGACGATTAAAGTATATAGAACCACAAAGCAGGTGCTTCACAAGATCACGTCAATGCGTGAATATGCTGTTATTAAGACCGAAAGGACAATTAATGATTCAAAATCATTTTGCCTGATAAGACTTATATCTTCAGAATCTGATCCGATGAATAAATATATCTATATTGGCAATCGTGCTTATTCGAGAGAACGGTTTGATAAGGAAGAATGTATAAGAAAAATCAGGAAAAAGTTTCCCTTGATCAATGAAGATGAGATCAGCTTCCCGGATATTTCTGAACTGTATGAACTTTCCGAAGGAAAGGTCCTTGAGGTCGATTTGAAAGGAAAAGACCTCAATGATATAAACCAAAAGTGGATCAGTAACTGCCTACAATTTAATAAGAAAGGACGGAAAAAATATCTTAGTGATGATTATTCTACCGTCATGATTTCTCTTACCAAAATTGCCGGAAGAACGATAAGACACAAAGACGAGGAACCGATTCCGGTTGATATTGCAGAATTTGAGGTCTATGACAGGATGATAGGCATTCTTCTTGATATAGATGAAGTACAGAATTACGGCGATGCCTGTTGTATCGAGTATTCAATCATCTTTGACGGATACGAGTACCGCTATTATCTTACTCACTTCTTCTCAAACCATAATTGGGAATTGGATCCTCAGAACCTTCAGAATATCTGTTTCAGTGCCGAATTACTTTCGGGTTCCTGTAGCAGAGACAGTGTTAGATTCTCTCACCCATCAAAGATCACATCGCGCAAATCCAATGCTGTGGATTATCTGGTGGAGATGATCTCGATGAATAACAGCGATGTAAGCGTGAAATTTAGAGATGGTAAAACAGAAGAACCTTCCGAAGGCGATGTCGCGGGATACAGAATATATGATAACCCTGTAGACTTTGCCCTATGGGTTGACCTTTATCATCAGGAAATAAGAATGGCCTAAGTTGGGGAGGTTTCTGGTGCAATAAAGAATCGTCCACAACTTGTGGACGATTTTGTTTTTTCATGGGAAACTGCCCCAACTTGGGAAAAATCTCTTTTCTTAAAATAGTACATTTATTGCTTGTCACGAAGTTCATTTTCGATGTCTTCTATAGAGGGCATAGAGTTCTTAAATTTCTCAGGAATAATAGAGCTTAGTTCGTATTCTGATATACCGATAGGCGCGTTCATGCTGTTGACGGCATACTGAGCCAGGACATTATCTTTGGTTTTACAGATCAGCAGACCGACAGTCTGATTATCTCCCGGAGCTTTTAAGATACCATCAACTGCAGATACATATGTGCCAAGCTGACCCATATCACCGGGTGTAAAGTCCCTTGCCTTAACCTCAACCACAACATAATTGTGATTGGGTATGTTATAGAACAGCATGTCCAAGAATTGTTCTGTTTCACCGACGACCAGCCTGTATTCCCGGCCGACAAAAGCGAAGCCTCTGCCGAGTTCAAGGAGAAGCTTCTGAACATTATTCATAAGAGCATCCTTCAGTTCCTTTTCATCGTAGTTTGCTCTTATGGTAAGAAAATCGAAGTTATAAGGATCTTTGGTCATTTCAAGGGCAAGATCACTCTGTGCATCAGGAAGAGCCTTGCTGAAATTTGAAATGGCTTTACCTTTGCGTTCATAGAGATCTGTATCAAGGAAATTGAGAAGTACTGCACGGGACCAGTTGTTCTCAAGGGTTTCTTTGACGAAGAACAGGGCTTTGTCTTTGTTGTCTTTACATTTATCGATAATGATTCTGTTATGTCCCCAAGGGATATTGAAAACCAATTGATCAGAATCGTCCGAAGTTAGAACGATAGATGTCTGTTGTTCAAAATCTGCCACAACTTGTGGCAGATTTTGATTCTCCCTGGAAACTGCCACAAATTGTGGCAGTTTCCTAGCGTTGGGATAAAATTCGTAGAATCGCTTCATGTACCTGAGATTCGTTGCGGAAAAAGATTTTACTTCCGGCAATTCTTTCCCTAGATCTGAACTAAGTTTATTGTAAAAATCTTTGCCGTAACTATTCTCTTTCTTTTTTATTGATATCTCTTTTCCGAGCTCCCAATAAAACTTCAGGAGTTCCTGGTTGACCCTGCAAGCTGCCTTGATCTGGCTCTGCCTGAAACGTGTACAGATGTCTTTTAGCCATTGTGAATACTGCGCATCAAACCGGATGATATTGCCCATAGATCATTCCTCCCCTAACCAGCCATATACGACTTCTATTTTTGTTTTTGAAAGGAATTATAACATGTATATTTACAAATGCATATACATTGCATATAATATGTATAAGAGGTGAGTTATATGGCAAAGTCAATTAATATGTGTGTGCGTGTAGATCCTGAATTGAAGGCTCAGGCTGAAGAGATTCTGGAACAGCTTGGTATGACCATGAATGGAACGATCAATATGTTCCTGACTCAGATAGTTCGCGAGAAGAGGGTTCCGTTAAATCTGTCACTTAACAGTGACAAAGATGTTCTTCCTGATGTCATTGTTTCAAAGCAGGAAAGAGAAAACGGCATCGATGGTATCGATGCAAAAATATTGCTGGAGCAGATGAGAAAAATCGTTTCAGAGGCTGAATCTAAATAAACTTACTCAATTATCTGCCAACGTTCGAATTTAGTAGGCTTACCTTCCTGTAGATCAAGGTAGGCCTTTTCATTTTTGCGTTTCTTGGTCTGGACTTCCAACGGAGTTACCGGCAGACCTGCCTGTTTGCACAGTCTGTAATATGCGAGCGAATTGGGATTGTAGAACGGATTATTCCACACAATGTTGTCATCCCTGCCTGACATGCGGATGATGGCTGCAGCAACTCCTGCGCTGCGGGATTGTCCTTTGGAGCAGCAGATATAGAGATCGGTAACTTCATCAGGGAGCAGCTCAAGGAATCTGATTATTGCCCTGGCATGTACGTATCTGAAGCCGCCGTGGACACGAGGGTCTTCCACGTCGAGAAAAGCGACTTCGAGCTTGTTCCCTTCGTAGGTTTTGAAATACTCGTTCTCTCTGCCGGTGCATATTATTACCGCGTTTCTCTCCTTAGGCAGGTCAAAAGGAAGCTCAAAAAGCTTCGGGTTGAATGCCGTTATTGCGAGAATGTGGATCGTGTATTTTTTCATTTTTGCGGCCAATTTTAGTTCTTTAGATTTATGCCATAAGTCTAATTCATAAGATGTCCTATTAATGCACCATCAAAATGTTTAGTATTTTGGAAAAGGACGGAGGTGTCGGTTATGAATGAAGATTATAAGCAGTTTGAAACTGTCGCTGACAGTAAAGTTATTGAAGTCGCAACTAAGCTGATGGATGAATTTGATGAGGCATTTAAGGAGCTCGCAAAATGACCGGACTTAACAGGGAACAGATTATTTTATTGCATAACGCGATCTATGAGCGCTACGGCGGTGACGTCGGAGTTCTTAACGAAGGCATGCTTGATTCTGCTCTACAGGCGCCGTTCCAGACCTTCGGAGGTGAGGAACTCATTCCAGATACGAAGGAGAAGATCGTGCGTCTGGCATTCGGACTTATTAAGAATCACGCATTCAGGGACGGTAACAAGCGTATCGGAGCACTTGTCCTGCTTACCCTGCTCGAACTCAACGGATATCCCGTGAAGGCTACTAACGAAGAGTTTGCGGACATCATCATGGGTGTGGCCGCGAGCGAGAAGAATGAAGAAGATCTGCTTAACTGGGTGGGGACACATCATGGCTAAGAAACCTGCGCGGACAATCGAGAACGTATTCCAGTCTTCGAAAAAGTATGAGAACGGCGGTCCGTATCCGGATCTGTTGAACGTTGCGATCTACAAAACTGATTCAGGAGAATGCTGCTTTCGAAGTTCTTAATGACAGAAGCGCATGGATAGGATTCCATACGCTTCATGTGAAAGGTTTAGTTGTCTGAAGATCATTCTTCGGAATTATCTTCCGAATCTTTGCCGGAGTTCTTTTTATCTTCTGCGACTTGTTTACGGATTCTTTCCATGTCTTCTTCCGTGAGAGTCCTGACATCGTCAACTACGACTATCGCGTCGATCTTCTTGATGCTCATGATCATGTCGTGAAAAGACATTTCGTTGTTGTTTTCATTATCCATATTCTGTCACCTCGCTTCTGATTTGATAGCTTAATTGTAACTGCTCTGATGTCCTGAATAAGGTACATCGTCTCCCTTAAAATAAACTCAAGAACAAAACATGAATCGGGAATAAGGTGAGGTGATGGATATGACGAGAACAAGATTAGGAGCAGCGATACGGGACTACAGGCTCCGTCACCTGAAGCTCGGAAAGGTGAAGCAGCATAAGAAGGACTCATACAGTGACTTTGAGATCGTAAACATCTCGTGGGATGTTCACTGGATGGCGAATCTTTATCTGGCGGTGATCATCAGGGATTATCTCAGGTTCTTTATCAAGCACACACCGGCGATCGGGAATACGGTTTTCGAAGGCGATTATTCCAAGATGCAGGATCTGTCCGATGAAGAAACCGATCTCTATTCGAAGAAGTGGCACGACCTTGTAAATGGTGTTGCCGATGAGTTCGATGAATTGGCAAAGCTTTTGAGAGAAGACGATGTTTCCGTTGATGATTGGCAGGCATATGAAAAGAGAGGAAAAGAACTGACTAAGAAGGCGTTCGCCGATCTGGCATATATTTTCGACGAACTGTCCTGGTAATCTTGATGGAAAGTTAACTTGTCAATCACTGTGAGCAGAGTATAATTGAAACATAAGAGGTGTTACCTACAAGACGGTTACCTCTGGTTTAAGTCAATAGATGACCGCGACTTTTGGTAGAGGGGCGGTCATTTTTTTATCAACTCAACAAGAACACTAACGATAATTGCCATCACGGTAAAAACCACGATAAGTATTTCATAGTCTCTCATCAGTACCACCCCCTTTCTCTCAAAAAGAGAATGGAGGTAACCGCCTATGTCATGTAGATAACACCCATTAGAATTATCTCATAGTAGATATGTCAATAATTGGACTCTCTGATGGGACAATAAATATACCAATAAGCAAAAATCTTTCTTCCAAGCCGGCGTATAACATTCATTTCCACTCTTGCATTTTCAGAGCATGACCGCTATAATCTGCGACAATACTAATTTGAAAGGAGGACCTTGCAGTGACAAAACGAATATCAACATCAATGAATCAATTACAAATTAAGGGTGCATGGGACCTTCTTTCGAGAGGCTTAATCTAATTCCCAATTGAAGTGATCCCATGAATGCCCTTTCATATCGAAAGGAATATTTTTATGGACATAATTACTGGCAGGTTTGCGTCTGCCATGGTCTTCGCAACAGGCATCGAAGACTATGCCAGATCGCAGATCCAAATGATACTTGATAACCAGGTATCGCTTAATTCAAAGGTCCGCATTATGCCGGACTGTCATCCGGGCAAGGTAGGCCCGATCGGCCTTACCATGACCGTCACTGACAAGGTTATCCCGCAGCTCATGGGTGTTGATATCGGATGCGGAATGCTCGTCTGCAAATTCAAGGCGAAGAGTATTGAATTCACTAAGCTCGACAGGGTTATAAGAGACTGCGTTCCGTCAGGTTTCGGCATCAGAAAGGTTCCTCACAACAAGGCACTGTTTGAGGTGATTTCTGATTTGAGATGTCTTCGCGCAGTCAACGGCGACAAGGCACTTAAGAGCCTTGGAACACTTGGCGGCGGCAATCACTTTATCGAGGTCGATAAGGGTGAGGACGGATACTATCTGATCATTCACTCGGGCAGCCGTCACTTAGGTTTTGACGTTGCAGATTACTACACTGAAACCGCACGCAGAAGGCTCATGAATATGGGCAGGGATGTGCCTTATGAAACCGCATACGTTGAAGGTCCTCTGATGGACGATTACCTCCACGATGTTGAGATCGCGACTCGTTATGCGTCGCTCAACAGGGAGATCATGCTGCAGGAGATCCTTAAGGGAATGAAGTGGAAGGAAATCGAGCGCTACGAGTCGGTCCACAACTACATCGGCACACTCCCTGACGGCTCTCACATTTTGCGTAAGGGCGCTGCGTCAGCGTGTGAAGGTGAGATGGTCATTATTCCCATCAACATGCGTGACGGCGTGATTCTGGGCGTAGGAAAGGGCAATCCCGAGTGGAACTGTTCCGCGCCGCACGGATCGGGCAGGGTGCTGCGCCGTGATGAGGTGAAGAACCACTACACGGTGTCGGCATTTAAGGACGACATGAAGGGCATCTATTCGTCTTCGATTGGCACGGGAACGCTCGATGAAGCGCCCGTTGCATACCGCGGAATCGACGAGATCCTGGATGCCATTTCTGATAGCGTTGAAGTCAGGGAGATCGTAAAGCCCGTCTATAACTTCAAGGCAGGAAAAGAGAGGTAAAGATGTTAATACAGATAAGTTCGGGACAGGGCCCGGTCGAGTGCTCTGTCGGAGTCGAAAAGCTGTGTAAAGCGCTGGGAAAGGAGTTTTCGGGCGCGGAGATCGTCTCCGTAAATAAGGACTATTCAGGGCACGGATACAAGTCCTGCATTATGGAGTTCGATGAAGACGTGTCGATGCTCGAGGGCACGGTCCTGTGGGTGTGGAAGAGCACCATCAGGCCGGGCCACCAGCGCAAGAACTGGTACATGGACGTGAGCGTGATCAAGGAGGCGGACGTTGTCGGCGAATTCGATCTGTCCGATTGCGAGATCACGACCATGCACTGCGGCGGCAAGGGCGGCCAGCACGTCAATAAGGTTGAGACAGGCGTGCGCATTGTCCATAGGCCCACAGGCATCGTCGTAACGTGCACGGAGGAGAGGAGCCAGGTGCAGAACAAGCAGAAAGCAGTGAAACGTTTGCAGAGTATTTTGGCAGCAATGCAGGAAGATAACGATGCAGATGCACTGAATAAAGCATGGAAGAAGCACACAGAGATCGAGAGAGGAAATCCTGTCAGGATCTATGAAGGAGAGAAGTTTAGACGCAGAGAATAAAGAGATCTATGTAAACTTGTCAATTAATGGGAGCGGAGTATAATTGAAGCATAAGAGGTGTTACCTACAAGACGGTTACCTCTGGTTTAAGTCAATAGATGACCGCGACTTTTGGTAGAGGGGCGGTCATTTTTTTATTAACTCAACAAGAACACTAACGATAATTGCCATCACGGTAAAAACCACGATAAGTATTTCATAGTCTCTCATCAGTACCACCCCCTTTCTCTCAAAAAGAGAATGGAGGTAACCGCCTATGTCATGTAGATAACACCCGTCTAATTTTCGCATAACGGGTAAGGCAATAAACGGACTCTCATCGGATTTGAACTTGTATTCAACCCTTGTAATCGAGGTAAAAGGCATATGTCTAAAGTTAATTGCTATTTTGATAAAAAAGAGAAAGCCCGTCACAGGATGAGGCGTTATCAGACTGCCCATAAAAAGCTCTCCAGAGCGCGCAAGTACGACAGACGTGAATACAGTCGTTATTGCGGTCTCGGAGGCTATTACGTCGAACGTGAGAAGGTAATAATCACGCACAGACCCGTGAAGGATTTCGGAGGCAGGATCATCTATATCCCGAAGCTGCATTACACGAGTCAGCCGATCTTCGTGGTCAAGCACATCGACAAGGATGCGAAGTATGTCCGCAACCAGGCTGCAAGGCGCATGAGAAGACTTAAGATCGACGAAGATTCCGTCGTGTATTGCGGTGCGTTGTATAAGAAAGTTTACGATGTTGAATGGAGTCTGGACTGATTATATCCGTTATACCCTTGAATGATTATATAAACGGGGTATAATGGGTATAACAGAACAGAAAGGCGGTGCCGGATATGGATAGAGATGATCTCATGATGCAGATCGCGGATATTGAACGCGAGATCGCACGTCTGCCTGAAGGCACCGTTACTAAAAAGAAAATCAGGGATAGGGATTACTACTATCACAGGGTAACCCGTAACGGGAAACGCGTTGAGACATATGTCAGTTTCGAGATAGTTGAAGATCTTAAGAATAAGATAATCAGGCGTAAGGATCTGGAAAAGAGACTGAAGGAACTGAGGTCTGAATATGCTGCAATTGTTCCCGGCGGAAATGCGGTTCATGAATCAGATTTCAGGACTATCGTAAGATACGGAAGAAATCTTGAATCGCAGATTGCTCCGGTCAGGAAATATAAGCAGAGAAAATGTATAAGCATACTCAGGGATTATGTTTTCGGAGAGTGCAATGACAAGGTGCTGATCGTATACGGGTTAAGGCGTACCGGAAAGACTACCATGATACGTCAGATCTTGAATGAGCTCCCTGACGGTGAATTTAACAGAGCGGCATTTATACAGATTACCATTCATAATACGATGGCGGATCTGGATCACGATCTGAGACTGTTGGAGAACAAAGGTTATAAGTATGTATTCATTGATGAAGTGACTCTCATGGAGGACTTCATAGAAGGTGCGGCTATCTTTGCGGATATCTACGCCAGCAGCGGAATGAAGATAATCCTGTCAGGAACGGATTCACTCGGATTTGCATTTACGGAAATGGATCAGTTATACGACAGATGCATAGTGCTGCATACGACATTTATTCCGTACCGTGAGTTCGAAGAAGTTCTCGGAATCGAAGGCATAGATAATTATATTCAGTATGGCGGTACCATGAGTATCGGCGGAATCAACTATAACTCGGACATACCGTTTATGAATGCCGGGAAGGCTGAAGAATACATAGATACGTCCATAGCACGAAACATTCAGCATTCGTTGAAGATTTATCAGCACGGAGGTCATTTCAGATCACTCCTGGAACTATACGAGAAAGGTGAACTGACGAATGTTATCAACCGTGTGATTGAGAGTTTTAATCACAGATTTACCAGGAGTGTGATCGAGAGCGCATTTATGTCGCATGACCTGGCAATGACTGCAGTTAATCTGCGCAAGGACAGAATGCAGCCTGTCGATCTCAATGAGAATATTGATCTGGATAAGGTTACGCACGGAATAAAGAAGATGCTCGACATTTTAAATAAAGAGGAACAGAGCATCGATATTGATGAGAGTCACCTGGTCCAGATAAAAGAATATCTGACTATTCTGGATCTGATATCAGAGATAGACCTGGAGTCGCTTCCGAGCGTAAAGGCGAAGAATACGATAACTGTAATTGCGCAGCCGGGATTGAGATACGCACAGGCCGGAGCCATTATTACGAATCTTTTAGATGACATTAAATTCCGTGAACTATCGTTGATGGAGAGGCGGCGGATCTTAGACAGGCTGCTCAGCGAGATCAAGGGAAGGATGATGGAAGAGATTATACTGCTCGAGTCGAAGATCGCCAATCCTGACAAGAAAGTATTTAAGCTTCAGTTCGCAATAGGTGAGTTCGATATGGTTGTTTTCGATCCTGCAAAGATGAACTGCAGGATATATGAGATCAAATACAGCAGAGAAAGAGTTCCGGAGCAGTATCGATTTCTGACTGATGCAGAAAAGTGTGCAATGACGGTTCATGATTTTGGCGACATCGTTGAGAAGATTGTCATATACAGAGGTGATTCTACATCAGCGGAGAACGGCATCAGATACGTAAATGCCGAAGAATATCTGAAATCGTTATAAGCAACTAGACACACGCTCCTTTTTGTCTATTGAGAGCTTCATGTAACGGAAATAAGATGAAGCAGATCAAACGAAAAGGAGTGATTAAAATGATCAAGAAGGAATGGCAGAGGCTTATTCATAACCCGCTGCTGGTCGTGGTGCTTATGGCCATCATCCTGATACCTTCTATTTATGCCGGACTGTTCCTGGCATCGATGTGGGATCCGTATGGTGAACTGGATAAGCTCCCGGTTGCAGTGGTAAACAAAGATAAGCCTGTCGTTTACGATGGTGAGGAGATCAGCATTGGTAATGATCTGGTGAAAAATCTTCAGGAAGATGCTTCGCTGAATTATCACTTTGTTGATGAGGAAACTGCCAGGGCAGGACTTAAGAGCGGTGAGTACTACATGGTCATCACCATTCCGGAGAACTTCTCACATAACGCAACGACGGTGCTGGATGACAACCCGTCGAAAATGGATCTTCAGTACGAGACGAACCCTGCAACGAACTATGTTGCAACGAAGCTCTCCGAGTCGGCAATGACGAAGATGGAACTGAGTCTTGAGCGCAAGGTTACCGAGACATATGCGGAAACACTTTTCACGAAGCTTACGACTCTCGGCAATTCGCTTGACGATGCGGCAGACGGAGCTTCACAGATCCTGGACGGCGAAGTCACCATGCAGAATGGTGTCGCGCAGTTAAACGACGGTACGCAGGAACTTAAGACCGGTACCGAAGAATACGAGAACGGAATCATTACATATACTGACGGAACAACGAAGATAAACGAGGGTGCTGCCGCAGTATCAGAAGGCGCCACAAAAGTAAGTAACGGTGCTGCCGCAGTCAACACCGGTGCGGCCGCGCTGTCTGACGGAGCATCTGCCGCGTATGCTGCATCGACCGAGATAAATAACGGAGCCAAGGCGCTTGAGGCCGGCTCGGCAGACCTTTCGACGGGAATAAATGATCTTAATTCCGGTGCAAATGATCTCGCGACCGGTGCCGCTGCCGTTGCAGCAGGCGCGTCGGATCTTAAGACAGGAATCGACACATTGAATTCTTCCATGCCTCTCGTTACGAGCGGTGTAGGAGCGCTGTACGACGGGTCGAATACGCTTTATGCCGGCATCAGGACATACACTGAATATGTTGATGTTATCGCATCATCCTGCGGCGAATTATCGTACGGACTTAATTCACTTGATGCAGCAGTTAACGGTGAGAACGGACTGAAGGATTCGTCCGCGGCGTATAAGGAAAACATGGATGCACTCGCAGAGAGCGCTTCATACCTTGCTTCAGCCGGTGTCATTCCACAGGAGCTCGCAGACAGCATTCAGGCACTTGATACTGCTTACGGTTCGATCGATTCAGCAATCGGCGGCGAAGGCGGTCTTGGTGATTCAGTGTCCGCTCTGTCACAGGGTGCTACGGCTCTTAACGCAGGAGTCGGTGAACTGGTCGGAGAGGATAATTCGAATTCCGGCGCACTCCGCGACGGCGCATATACTCTCTATGAGAGCATCAGAACTCTGAGCGGTTCAGTATCGGTTCTTACGGCCGGAGTAGATAAGCTCGCGCAGGGAACTGCTGATCTCGAGTATGGTACGGGAGCAATATCCAGTGGTGCCGTTACTCTGAGCAATGGTGCCGCCATGGCAGCAAGCGGAGCAGATTCGCTCGCTGCAGGTGCAGGTGCGCTCGCTGACGGAACGGACCAGCTCAATTCTGGCATGAACGACCTGAATAATGGTGCTTCAGCGCTCGCTTCAGGCGCGTCTGATCTCTCCAAAGGTGCAACGGAACTTGCAGCCGGCGCAGGTGATCTGAAGGATGGAACGGATACACTCGTAAGCAATAATGATGCTATCGTTGCAGGTGCAGCAGACATCAGGAATGGTGCGGCTGAAATCGATGCAGGAGTTACGACCCTGAATGAATCGATGCCTGATCTCATCGACGGTACTACCACCCTGAGCAATGGCCTTACAGAAGGTGCCGCAAAGCTCGATGACACCAACAAGAATGACGTTAATGCGATGATGTTCTCGAACCCTCTCGAAACGACGGAAACAAAGCTCACCAACGTCTCCGATAACGGTCACGCAATGGCTGCATACATGATGTCCGTAGGACTCTGGGTCGCTTGTCTCGCATTCTGCCTTATGTATCCTCTGACAAAGCATGAAGGCATGGAATCAGGCTTCAAATGGTGGCTCAGCAAAGCAAGCGTTCTCTATCCGATGGCTGTTCTTCAGGCTGTTGTTCTGGTCCTGATCTTACACGCAACACTCGGCTTTGAACCTGCAAGACTCGGCCAGACTGTACTTGTAGCCTGCCTCGCGTCAGTTGCATTCATGTCCATCATGTACTTCTTCAATGTTCTTCTCGGCAAAGTCGGAAGCTTCATGATGCTGATCTTCATGGTATTGCAGCTCGCAGGTTCCGCAGGCACATATCCTATCGAAGTTTCCGGTCCTCTGGCCGCCGCACTTAACAGATACATGCCATTTACATATACCGTTGCCGCATTCAGAAGTTCGATCGGCGGAGGCGAACCTTTCCCGATGTCAATACTGGTACTTTTGATGATATTCCTCGTATCTTCTGTTCTTACCATCTTCCTTTTCGTAATCCGCGGTAAGAAAGAGATCAAGGGCAAGAGTAATCTTTACGATGTCATGGAGGCGCACGGGTTCGCCTGATCGTTCCTACTCCCCTGTACAGAGGCTGTCCTAAGCGGACAGCCTCTTTTTGCATCTTCGCCTTCGGGAATCAACGCAGAATCAAAGCGCCTGCTTGCATTTTGCGGCGATTTTCGCTGAGGATGCTTAAATCAGGAAACGCAGTTAGCGTTATAATCGTGATGTGGATACGAAAAAACTCATCAAGAAAACATTTCTCGAACTGCTCGAACAGAGGCCGTTGTCACAGATAACGGTCAAGGACATCGTCGTCGGCTGCGGCATCAACCGCAATTCTTTCTATTACCACTATTCGGATCTGCCGTCGCTCGTCGAGGACGTCATAACGGAAGAAGCCGACAGGATAATGGATAAGTATGATTCATTTGAGTCGATCGAGAATTGTTTTGATGCGGTGATCGAGTTCTCGCTGTCACACAAGAAGGCTGCACTTCACTTATTTAACTCCAACAGCCAGGATATTTTCGTTCATTACTTCATGCAGATCAGCGATGAGGTCATAAGAAGATATTTCGAGGAACTCTGCCGCGGCAGGAATATAGCAGATGAAGACAAAGAGATAGTCATTCACTATTTTAAGTGCCTTCTGTTCGGCCAGGCCGTCGACTGGATGCGTAACGGCATGACAAATGATATCCAGCGCCAGTTCCGCCGCTTCTGCGAATTTAACAGAGGCTCGATCGAAGCGATGGTCGACCGGTTGAGCAAGTGAGATCAATTGTCCGCTGAATTCTGAAAATCTCTGTAGATATTTCATTTTTACTGCCCGAAAACTGTTCGAAAAAACTGCCGAAAAACTGTCGAAAAACTGTCCTCAAAACTCAAGTAATGTCCCAATATTGGACCTTGACTTTTCCTATAATGAAACTCACCGGGATGAAGCGTGATGTCAGAACTGAGGTGAGCATTATATGGAGAATTTAATAGATAACGGATACTGTGACAGCAGCGAGGTCGACGTCGAGATGGCGGTGCTTGCGCTATGCATGCGCAACAACGCGTCACTTGTTAAGACGGTCCAGAATAAGATCATTTCCGATGATTTTACGGACGACCGCAACAGCATAATTTTCGGCGTGATACTCGAGATGTTTTTCGAGAATAAACAGATAGACAGGATTACTGTCTTCTCTGAACTCGAGAGAAGGCAGTTGGTCGATAAGGCCGGCGGACAGAGATACATTTACCGTGTCGGCGACACAACGGCGGTGCAGTCAGCACTGGACGGTTATATCGACGGACTGAAGGAGAGAAGCGCCCGGAAGAAGATCCTAAAGGCAATAGACATGGTCCGTCAGGAAACCGTTCGCGGCAGCAGGCGCTCTGCCGAGATCGTTGATCTGATGATCACCGAGATGTCGAAACTCAAGGAGGGCGGAGACACCAAGGGTCTGGTCGTGCTGTCCGATGTACTTAAGATGACACTGACCGGTATTTACAGCGATATTAAGGACGAGAATGCGGGCAAGAGAATCAAGCTCGGTTATCCGAAGCTCGATGCGATGCTCGGAGGTCTTGGCCCCGGTACGCTTCATATCCTTGCGGGACGCCCGGGTATGGGTAAGACTGCTTTCGCGATCAACATCGCTGCCAACGTTGCGGCCAACCAGAAGACGGTTGTGGTCTTCTCACTCGAGATGAGCCTTGAGCAATTGGGCGCGCGACTCATGTCGTCAGCAATGCCGAAGCCCGTGAGCGAGATCATTAAGTCACGCCAGCTGACTGAGAGCGACAGACAGCTGATGGATCAGGCGCTGAAGAAAATGAGCGATTATCCGCTTTATTTGGATGAGAGCAGCAACATCAATCCTGGAACGATGAAAGCGAAGATCAGGCAGATGATCTCTGCAGGCACGCCGCCGAAGCTGGTCATCGTAGACTACCTGCAGCTCATTAATCCGCAGGGACTGCCGGGCAGATCACGTAACGATGAGGTTGCGGCGATCTCTCGCAATCTGAAGCTCCTCGCAAAGGAATTCGGCATTCCGATCATTGCCCTCTCGCAGATGTCGAGAGACAACGCAAAGCGCAATGACCACACACCCCAGATATCTGATCTCAGAGATTCCGGCGCCATCGAGCAGGATGCCGATACGATCATGTTCGTTGACAGACCTGACTACTTTAATAAGGGTGAAGAGGATGCACAGGAGCAGGAAGGTGTCCAGCCGCCACCGACTGCGACTGTAAAGAATGATCTGGAAATCAAGCCGGCATACATCTATCTTGCGAAGAACCGTCACGGCCAGACAGGCAAGGATTCCGTCTGGTGGATCCCGTCCAAGACCATGTTCTACGAATACGACGGCAAGGACCCGGTTGAACCCGGAATCCCTCATCCTAAGACGGTTGACGGTGACGCGGCAGCACAGAACTACGACTTCGAGAAGGATGAAGAAGGTGAGATGGATCCGCCTCTGTCCGAAGATGAAGGTGCCATTCAGGAAGAAGAGAATTTCATGGCCTATGAGAATAACGATTATCCTGAAGGATTCATGAATAGCTGATGGGAGTTTTCTGGTACATCGGTGCAGTTATAGTAAAGGTGAAAAGAAACAACCCGACATACGATAAGGAGGTGTACCATGGCAATCACAGAAATTAAGAGAACCCATACGGCAAAGAAGCCCGACGAGAATTACATTCCTGATCCAAAGATCGTCAAGATCGCAAAGCTTGCCATCATCCTGGCTGACAAGGAAACTGATCCTGAGACCAAGCGTCTCTGTGTGGCAGCAGCCATGAGAATGGAATACATTACTGAAGAAGAGGGAAGGCAGCTCATCATGTACAGAACTAAACTTGAGACGTTCATGGACGAAGAGTAACCTTCTTGATATGAGAGATGGAAAAACACAGGTGACCCAGGCAAAAACCGGGCCATTTTTGAGTAGAAAAGCCCGTTTAACAGTGTTACAAGCCATTGTTTTCGGGCTTTTTTCGGAGGTTGTGACTTGAAGCCGAAATCACTAATATAAAAGGAAAAACACATCGAAATTGAAGAAGGTAAACTAATATGACACCTAATAAATATAAAGAAACAAGTAAATATATATCTTTAATACTCCGCCACAAGCCAGAGACCATTGGCATCACTTTGGATGAGCACGGCTGGGCGAATGTGGATGAACTGATCGAGGGCGTGTCCAGAACGCACCCTCTTGATATGGCTGCGTTGGAGCTGATCGTTGCTGAAGACGAGAAGCAGCGCTATTCATTTAATGAGGATAAGACGCTCATCAGGGCGAACCAGGGACATTCCATCCCGGTCGATGTTGAGCTGGATGAGAAGGAGCCGCCGGAAGTTCTTTACCACGGCACGGGCGAGAAGTATGTATCTTCGATCGATAGGCAGGGGCTGATCCCTAAATCCAGGCTGTACGTACACCTTTCGCGCGATGAAGAGACCGCGGTCAAGGTTGGCAGCCGCCACGGTAAGCCCGTTATCTACAAGGTAAAGAGCGGGGAGATGTACCGAGACGGGTATAAGTTCTTCTGCTCGGTCAACGGTGTGTGGCTGACAAAGGAAGTTCCGGTGAAGTATCTGAGTAAATGATAGAGCGGGTTGTGCCTGGTGCGCAGCCCGTTCTTATTTAGTACGCAGAAAGTACAGTAAAACACTTCGAATACTGTACGGATTACGTATTTCCGGTTGAAAATACGTATTCTGTACAGTAAACATGGTGATTTACTGTACGATTTACGTATTGAGCTAATTGGGGAGGCTGCTGGTTTTCGGGGCGTGCAAATAATTTGCAAAGTCTGGCCGCGAAAACGCACAAAGTTTGCATTTTCATCGGGATTTGCAAATTTCGTGCAAAGTTTGGCCGTAAAAATGCAAAAAGTTTGCACGCGATG